>Ga0209792_1000104_pt1 | contig 126716 bp, 117 predicted proteins | sample EBPBio142005_DNA_FD_185860 | JGI IMG/M metagenome (GOLD analysis project Ga0209792, IMG submission 185860) | Wastewater treatment Type I Accumulibacter community from EBPR Bioreactor in Madison, WI, USA - Reactor 1_6/14/2005_ DNA (SPAdes)... | ecosystem: Engineered > Bioreactor > EBPR >...
AACAACTATCTTTATATCAATATAACACCCCATTTATTACAACTTACAGACATCAACTTGGGGTGGTCAATTTGGAGCGGAATTACATGCTCAACTTCAACGGAATATCTAATCTATATAGAAAGCATAGTTCTTCATCGGCTTATAAACCCTTAGCTCCGGCATAACAGAATTACCATTCCCCGAATTTCCTGCACCATCCTGATAGGTAGGAAAACTATCTGCTCTGGGAGCTAAAGAAGTAAATGACAATCCAAGTGTAGAACGTATACGCCCCTTGCGTCGATCCAGCATATAACACAAATCATAAGAAAGACCGCTTTTAAATACAGCTCCCATATCTCCACGAGGTGTTACAAGGCTGATCCTGGCTCCTATCTGAGAATAGGCAGAACCCATACACCCAGCCAATAATAGGGTTAATAATAGTAGTTTTTTCAAGGATATAAATTTTAGTGGGAGTAAAACTAATATGTTTATTCAAAAATCCAAGAACAGCTATCTTACAGGTAATAGACTTTAGTTAAACCTAGCTTTAACAACAGCCCAAAAAAATACAAGCAATTATCACACACCCTAGATAGTACCGCCGTTGTTGGTGCAGAACACCAACAACGGCGGAAAAGCAATATTGTACTATAGAATATTTGGCAAGTTTTCTATCGACTTATCAATATCATTTAGCAAGGTTACTGTATCTATTTCAACGGTGTTTGTTTTTATTAAAAACTTTCCGTTTTCTATAGCGACAACTCCTTTAGAAGGCAATATTGATACACCAGTATCCTCTGTCGTATAGCCATAACAAATACGACAGCTATCATCAATCTTTTGAACATACAGACAACCTAAATATTGATCTGAAAAATCAAATGGCAGAAATATGTGCTCTTTAATTGATAGTTTTTCCATTCCGTCTTTCCAGCTCTTCAATAGATTCCTTATACTGATAATCACCTTTCTTCCATTCTCAATATCGGGCATAAACCCATGATCGATAGCAAAAAAATAGGTGTCCGCTATTATATATAGACCTAATGCTGCGATTTCCAAATGAATATCTCCATGAAAATCTCCACGACTGGATAATCTATCATCAACAAAGACATTAATCATAATTATATCACCCCAGATTTTATCATTTAATCGGGAATAGTCTATTAATCATCTTGAAAAGGAGGATTTAGACCCAAACTCTTCAATATTTGTTCAATTGATTCATCGTTAAGTTCAACCTTTCTCAGTATTAGAACTGACTTTGAATAATCGTTCTCTTTAACTGCAATGTCAAACTCTTCCAATAATCCGCTAACAAATAAGCGCTCATTTACTGTCATGCCAGAATATTTTTTCTCCATATTAATATTGTGGATTAATGCCTGAAACTTTTTTAATCTCTACATTCTTTGGGTTTATAATATACTCCAAAAGTCCCCCTTTATTACCATCAAGCGGCAGAGCTTTTCTCATTTGTATAATATCTTCGCTTTTAACAGTTCCCTTGATAATAAATCTACCTGTATTTGTTGAGCCACTTGCTCCACCAGATGGAAGTCCAGCCAAATTCCTAAAATCCTTGACATTTCCAGGATTTACTGGTGTCCAAGAAAAGCCTGAAGGAGAGGCATCACCCCCAAAAACACGATACACTGTTTGCCTTTCTAATCTGCTTGCTAATCCCACTAAGGCTTTCTTTCCAAGCCCGTATACTAATCCTGGACCAATAGAGGTAAATGGATCGTCAACAGCATAAACTGTGCCGCTTGCTGGGACCCCAATTTTTAAAGACCCAGGTCCTCTAAATACTTCGCCAGGATGTCCTCCAACTAGACCTTTTTTTACTGGGGTGCTATAGGAGAATCCTCCTAAAATTTTGTCACTCCCTTCTCTTAGAGGAACATTTTTGATATTGATATAATCAATTTCATCGCCTCCTTTATTATCCACTAAGGTAGTGGTCTTATTCTTTACGTCAACATCGTAAGTATTTGGAGTATTTCCCAAAGGATCGTTATACCAAACCGGGTTATTGCCAAATACGGCATAATTGCTTATACCAAATGTTGGTTCTGGGTCTTCATCCCACCTTCTCGCTATCCTATTATCATATTCCCAAAACTTGGCGGTGCTATGTACATCATATTTACCTAAATCCGGGTTTACAGATTTGTATATATCCTGTTCGCCACGCTGGCCATTGTAGCCATAATTGTTGCTATCGCCCTCTATCAGCCTGCCAGGCATCTTCATACCAAATGGGTAGTAGTCTGTTATGTCTGTTAGGTTGGGCTGCCAGTAGTCATACACAGCATCGGTACTATTGGCTTTGTGGCCGCTTTTACGGTCTTGCACGGCTGCCAGTACGTTGCCCAGGTGGTCTGTCATATGGTACCAGCGGTTGCCTATTCGGCGCTGCATCCTCATGCTATCTGTATAGCCATTTCCCCACGGGCTGGTTTCGCCCGGTGCTACCAAGTCTTCATATTGCTTGCTATACCATGGAAGTGGGGTGTTCAGCCTTGTATATGGCACCGTGCCCGGGGCTATGTTATAACTACTCACCAGGCTATCCTGTGCCAGCGGGTAGTATTGTATGCCCAGCTTGCTGCTGCCGTATATATGGTGTTCTGCCAGTATCAGCGTATCGGCCGTAGAGCCTGTGTACCAGTTTACATTGGTAAGAGATCCCATCACCGGGTGTGCCTTCATCCATTTCACATAAGATATTGCATTCAGCCCTTTGGTATAGGCGATAGCCATATCTATAACTGCTGCCGGGTTTGTAGCGTTGGCCATCAGGTCATTGAAAGTAGCATGTTTATCATGTTTATAGGAAATCATCAGGCGTTCGTACGGTGTGGTATTGGCATTCAGCCAGGCTGCACATTTCACGGACCCCCATTTATTCGGCCCACCAGGTTCAAAGAACGGGAAGATATCGGCTGTATTCCCGTAGTTATACAAAGCGTCTATTGTTAATTGTTCAAACGCTGTAAGCGATGTCGTAGTACTACGCAGAACAGGAGTAGATTGGAAGATTGTAGACTCATCAACCACCTTATTATAAAATGCTACTCTATCCGGCATAGGAGCATTGTCTATTTCGGTCAGCATTTCTCCGGCAATATAGTTTTTAGTAAAACTGGAACCCATTAATAAACTTGCATTAGCAGAATAATTACCAGGAGAATACGTCGTAAGCCCGTTATTAAGCCAAACCATATTTGCAGTTGGGATATATTCATCAAAAATCTCTACCAACCTATGCCCGGGTGTCGATTGTTGCAATATCAATCTAAGCCATCGCTGCCTTTCAATTGAACTTAATCCCAACAATGACTGGGAAAATATCTGGAATCGCACACCAGGAGAATTTACATCATACGTAAGCAAGTCGTCCAAGTATGCATTTGTACTATACATAAGCCTATTGTACATATCTGCACCATTTTCCAAATAAAAATGCAGATTGTCATCTGGCGGGAAGTTATTAGCCCAGGTAGGCTCTTTAGACAAAGCATATGTCACAAACCTATGTGCAAAATCCCCATAAGGGAATACTTTGCTCTCTAAGAATGGATAGAAACTGGCATGTGAGTGCAAGCCTGCATTTGCCATCGTTATCAAAGACAATGCATCTACAATGCTTCGTTTATTGTACGTAGCCAGGGTATTACCATTTGCATCATTTACATAGTACTCTCCTACAAAAGAAACCAAGCCGGTATCTATATAGTTTATTACATCTTTACTAATACGGTTGCCTAGCCCGTCATAATTGTACAATACCATTTCATTGGTAACGGTATCTGTTATGCTACTTACTTTGCCGTAATTATTCCATTCAATCTGCTGGTTGTTGTAATAGTCTCTTACCAGATTGCCAATGCTATCGTACTTATAATTTTCGCCATCGGTAATTGTGTATGGGTTTACTTTAATATCGTGCACAGGTGTTGTTGTAGCAGATTGTTTTTCGTCTACCAACAACAGTCTGTTACCTCCGGATGCATAATTATATACAAGGCTATCCATCAGTTCCCTGTTGTTATCATAGCGTACCAGTTGTTGAATATTACCGTCAGCATCGTATTCATAACTATTTTTGAAAATGTTTGTCGGCGTTCCAACTGTCATGTGTTCCTCATCAACTTCGGCATATTTTGCCAGTTTCAGGCGCTGCACCTGGTCATAGCGATATGTACGCCTCAGGCTGCCGAATGTATTCTGGGACAGTGTCTGCCCGGCTATATTACCGTTAAACAAACTCTTATTAGGGTCTGGCAGATTAGTTACTGTTACAGTATTATCTATAGGGCTGTAGTCATTGTTGAAATAATTTATTGCCATTGCCATCACATCTCGCGCATAGCTCTTATCTCCCGATGCACCGTTATGGCCCATATCCTGATCCGGGTTCAACACATCGCCATTTATAGCTTTCAACCAGCCTTGTATCGTATATGCATATTCAAGGCTCTGTATTTGGTCGTCACCAATTTTCAGGTTGGCAAGTGGCCCATGCTTATAATAAGTATACTCAGCATCCCTGTTCCACAGCACACCATCTTTACTTGTATGTACCTGCGTTACCCTATTATCTGCATCGTAAGTATACTTGTGGTATAGCTGGTCTGCACGTCCTCTGTTATAGCTCAGCATATTTACCTTACCACTCAGCAGGTCATAATCATAATCTACTCGCTTATATTGTTGCTGTAAAGCTTCTAATACAGTATAATCATAAGTAATAGTCTTCACATTGCCGGACATATCGTAACTATAATACGTACCGAATTGCGGAGGAGAGAATGTTGAAACATTATAGTCTGCAGATTTAGTATCGTAGTAACATATGGCCGATACCCTTCCTAACAAATTCTCTTGTATATCCAGATCGTAACCCGTAGCAGTATCAAGCCTAACAGTATACTCGTCATAGTACGTTCTTACTACTTCAAAACGATTTTTATCTCTGATGAACTTGATAATAGTATCCATGGGATACATGTTTACATTATTTACGTAATTACATTCACCGCCACATTCAAGGCTTACTTTACCTGTTTCAATTATTCTATGCTGATTATCGTATAATGTATAACTGAATGTACTATCCTGTCTTTGCTTACTGTTTTGTGAAAAAACAAGCTTACCGGTAACATCGTAATAGAAATCTGTAATACCACCGTCAGGTGTTTTTTGATGTAATAGCTCATTTAATGAGCTGTACTTGTATTCAGATGTTTTAGAATGCAAATTAGGATAAGCCTTATTTACGCCAGCAGGTGGTACAGTTTTTACAAGATTACCAGCAAGGTCGTGATAGTATAAAGTGATCTGGTTTTTCTGCGATTGAGAACAAAGGTTCAGCGTGTCTACCGTATTTGCTACCAAAAAGTTTATCATACTATCTGTCAGCAATCTTGTTGTAGAGTCAAAATATTGTTGATACCTAACTCCACCTGCAACTATAGCGCCTTGCAACATGCTGTATTCACAGTCTATACTATCCAGACACTTGTCCAATCCGGGCTTGTTGTATAATAACACATTTGAAACCTTACGCCCGAAACCAACCGGAAAACTTGTGTAGCCCTTACATTCAAATGTATCTGTTGGAACAGCACTATAGTGCATGTATGCAGTAAAACAGTACAAACTATCTTCGCCGGGACCAACTTTAATGTAATCTAATTGCAACTCATTGACATCACGTGGTGCATTTGACGGTGGTTGCAGATGTACGTTGTAGAGATTATTGTTATTATCAAAGTATCTATACCAAACTACAGTATTGGCTTTTTGATAAATCATTAAGCCATTTTTTGTACCGGTAGTAACAAGACTGCCTTTCTGCGGGAATAATTTATTACCACTCAGTGTTGTCTTTACATAACCTAAAATGCTATCAGCTAACATTTTATAGCCCTTGATAGATGTTTGTGTACCTGTATTGATATATAAATCTCTCTTACCTTTTGAACAGCTTGGATCTTTATAGCTTAGCGTATTACCGGCGTATCCTGCAATTCTGCTTTTCAAATTACCTGTACTGATAGAATCTGCAATCTGGTATCTTGAGGTAACAGTCAGTCCATATACATAGTTGAGATAGTCTTGCTTGTCAGTTTTATAATAATCCTGGCTTCTTAACAAAGCTGCATCAGGGATAATAAATGAACCAAAACACTGATTAGAATCTGTATAGAATCCTGTATTTGCAATTATATCTGCATGGTTCTTAGCATTTGTATATGTACCTGTGAATGTATACATGTTATATGCCACAGAAGACCCGTTAACATAAACATTTCGCGATGCCGTGCTATATGGGCTCATTCTTGAAGACAACGACATGGAAGGAGTACAACCGGTCCTGACAAATACCATCAAAGATGTATTAGGTAAGTAAGTACGGCAACTTGTGCATGTATTATTTTCTATGTTCGTTTTATAATAAACAATTGAATCTTCAGGCACAACATTTAAGTCGATACCAAATGTAGTATTAGACCCGTCATCAATCCTGTATTCAATAATTTCCCTTGAGCTAAAATTAGATAACGATGTTAAGAAATTACCAATAGCTGATCCGGAATTGGATAGCTCTACTTTAAAAGTTGCAAAATGGTGAGGCAGTGTTACCTTGTCAGTTAATGCACAACCTTTCATTAAATTATAGTACTCTGTATAAGTATACTTTGCTTTCAGTTTATAATTCAGATAATTGGTAAGCGTACTTTCAAACAAAGGATGATTGATTGCATCATCATAACCGTATGTAGATTTATCTGCAATGAAATCGGTAATGGCATTTTTGATGTCAATGCAGTTCACGCTCTGTATTAAAGACTCATCAGATATAGGCTGCATTATTTTTGCACCATTGCTCCATACCAGATATCTTGTCAGGGAAGTACTGCCGTTCAGGTACATGTCTGCGACTGCAGTATACTGGCCTACATATCCAGTATAGGCGAGGTCTCTGTCGTCATTCAAACATGTAACATTATCTGTGCTGATTGTACCTGTAATTGTATGCAGATACGAGCCTGATGATGATTTTCTTTTAAGATAAAGCTTAAAAGTATCAGCCCCTCCGGTGTATATGTTTATATGTACAAAGTATTTTATTACAGTTGTACTGGTTGAAGGATCAACAAATTTTAAAGTATCCAAGACACTTTGCGCACTTACAGATGCTGTATTAGACACAGACAAATGTGATGCAATTTTGGCTTCGTAAGGGTTTGTATTACCACTTAAATTAAATGTATATACGCTACTGCCTGCATAAGAAGCATTCTTCATACAGTTGATAATCTCGGTTCTATTTAACAGGTCCTTAATTCCTGTATATACCTCAGGTTGTGCACAACTGTACGAATATTCAATTTCAGTTGAATTATCAAACGTATTTGTTTCCACCAAGAATGGGTGACATAGATCATTCAGTGAAAGACCGGTACCAGTTGTTATAGCAGCAGAAATTGCTTGTACTGTCAGGTTTTCAACACCTCCGGAGCTGGTACAATGAGCTTGCAGATTTGTCCTGATTTGTGCCATGACTGTGCTACTAACACTACAGTTAGCAAGCTTTTTCATGATATTGTCAATCTGAGCACTGCATATATCAGCTTTCATCTTGTTAATTGAATCTGCAATTTGTACAGGTGGTGGATTCAGGCTTGAGTGGTCTGAATTAGGATCATTGGCATCGTTATATATGTCCTTAATCCAATCAGGTATATCCAAATCACTGGAAATATTTCCGTTCGCATCAAAAACTGAAGGTCTGGGTTCAAATACGGGGTCTCCTGTGAGTGTTAATTTAGATTGGCTGCCACATGGACCACAGTCGTTCTTAACAGAGTCCATTTTTTTCTGAAGGTAATTTTCCCTGTTACCCACATAACATGCAATTAAGTATTCAAAATAATGTTGTTTAACTATCGAATCTCTGAACGTAGAATTTGCAATATCATTTGCAAATAAGTACTTAGTGGCATGCATTCTTTCTTCAGAATTACCTGCTGAAGTATATGCTTGTTCTATTGCAAATTTGTCAATTCTTTTGTTCGTATTCTTTAAATATAAAAGCTTCGCCTTTATACCTGGCATTTCGTGTGTTTGAGCTTTATTATAGATAGGATCATAGCCAATGATTGAGTCGATTGAAAATTTGTTAGCTGTCACCGCTTGCTTATAAGACTCAAATACTGTCAGTGAATCTGTATAAGCTCTTTGATTACAAAAAGATAAATTGCAGTACTCCGGATGTAGAGGTAATAGCAATTCTGCCATGTAATCATTAAAGTAGTATATAAAAGTGTCCAAGCTAACTGATGAACTAAAAATTGGAACAGGATGTGTATAGCCATTCTTTGTCGCTAAATATGGATTTGTTTCGTTTTGGGTACAAGTTGACCTATATCTAACACCGGTATACGACATGGTGGCATCCGTAATAATACTAAATATTGAATTGGCGGTTGTGCATACTGCTTGTCCTAAACTATTTCTTTCATATTGTCCATATTTCGCACCTGGCCACAACTCAGACAACATTTTCTTTCTTGCAGCATCACAAGGCCCAACGTACTCCGAACTATCAATGCAAGGAAAATCAGTGCTCTCAACAGCCTTTCTCACAAAAAACCTTTCATCATTGTAACAGCCTGCATTATTGTTTTCGTTGTCTTTGACAAATGTCTTTACGTGGTTATTGATCTCAGGCCATGAAAAATATACCCATTTTGATGCTGTATAATTACCCTTTTGCAGCCATTGCTGCACAACTGAAGATGAAAAATGTGCAGACACATTGCTTGACTGAACACTATAGTCTCCTAAAACACCACTTTGTTCAGGCAATACTTTTGCACCGCAATCATTTGATGCATCAAATGAATAATATGCCTTTGCCCATAGATATTTACCATTACAGCCTATCGGGAATGCAGGCATTTTGATTCGATATTGTAAACTGTTAAAGCCGTTTTTCTCTGAATAAAAATCATTATCCACAGACATCCCGTAATTAAATCTGTCTTGGGTAACATTTTCCAGTATATTAAAACATTCTAACTGTCCGGTATCAGAATCAGGCAATATATCAATAGGTGTTACAGTTGTATCTGTAATACCTATTAAACCTGTTGCAATGGTTTGTCCGTAGAAGTTTTCTATTGTAAAACTTGTTTGTCCGTTGGGGTCTGTAATGACTTTTTTAGGATAAAACTCATATTTCCCTGCTTGTGAGCCAAATAGTGCATTAAGTTCATGCTGCGTGGCTCTGGTATACTCATATCTTGTGCCCCTACCTTTCCAGAGTTGCAGTTCACGACCTGCACCGCTTTGCCACATGAGCTTATTGTCAGGTGAATAAACACTCTGTACAAAAGGATAACCCTTTGCATCTGGCACAAACTTCTGATATCCTGTTTTATTACTATTGAGTGATGAATAATATTTTTTTGATAAAGAATTGTCTGCAAACGGTGCTATCGAATCCGGTAATGAACATGACAATAGATCAAAATCCTGTGCTTTATATGGCAAACTTGTTTGGTGGTTTATAGATACATCACTTCTATATTGTAAGTATGGCTGCAATATAGGAGTAGGTAATGTAGTTATGGATTCTCTTCCCTCGTAATCCAGCGTTTTATCAATAGTTAATACATAATCATTATCCGTATTAATCTTTGTTTGTGTTTGCCTGTTATGAAGTGATCCGTCAAAATAGTTGATGACATGTTTATATTTTCCTTGTTCAGCAAAATTTACAGTATACTGCCAGTTTAAACTATCTGAATGGTGCGGAGCGATCAGCATAGCTTTACAACTGCTTCCTGCATTTACAGTACCATAATCTGACATATTCCAAGCATGGTATAGCATTGTTTTATAATTATCATTATAATCAGGCCTTAATGCTCTTATTCTATACACTATGGCCCCATGCTCATATATAACAGGTATATCGTAACTGTTATTTGTCAGCCTGACACGTGTGCTATTATTACGAAAGTCGTAAGGTATATCACTTGTAGAAGTAAATAGAAAACTTGAGGAACCGTTTAAACCATTGTAAATATTATGTTTATAATCGTCTACATATTGCCATTCCAGTTCAAACTCTATTGGCTTATACACATTGCTGGTGACTGAGCTTGTACATCCTAAACCTGAATTTGTAGATGTACCCCAATTTATCCGTAAAGTCCTGCCACCATCTACAAGCGTTCCCCAAGGGTAAATTGTGAATGTTTGATTATCATAGCGCTCTACAGATATCGTAGACATTATATAAAAATTATTAGGAAGCTGGTCACGATTAATAATATTATTATTCGTATCGGTTATTTTCGTCACTTCAACTAACAACTTGTGATAACCCGCGTCTAACTTAAAGATATTAGCATCAATATATGATTTGCCTGAATCCGGGTTGTAAGACAAATCCATTGTAACTATCTTCGGACTAGGTTCTGGGCCGGGAGGGTTATTATAATTATAGTACCTGATAGTCAGTTCCACTTTATAATGATACCCAGTATCAACAGCCACATCTGTACTGTGGTTAACACCTACAAACACATAATTCTGAACACTTTTTATTCTAAAGTCCGTTCTGCTGGGGTTTGCAACTAAATCATCATACTCATTACTTTTTACTATAGGCAAAGAGTCTGAATAACTATTATTCGGCTTATAACTACCGTTTGCTATAATTTCATAACTATATAGCTTCTCATTCTCTTCGTGTGGAAGAAATTGAAAATCCTGGCAAAAGGATGCAATAGGTAACAACACCCAAAAACATAATATCAATATTATCCTGTTCATGTTTTCCGAGTTTTTATTTGGTTAAGGTTATTAGTTGATATTTAGTGTACTTGCTCGCAGCCTTGGCTATGCCGTTTTCAAACACACAATACTTTGAAGGATCGATTGGGCGTCCTCTACTGCCGAATTTCATATTTGTCAGCACATATACTTTACCATAATCGGTAGGCGTGGCATACTTATCTTTTTCTATGACCTCCATTTTCATAGATACAATGCTGTAGTCTCTTTTGCTGAACTCGACTATTATTTTTGATAAATCAGTAGTCTTAAAGTTTATCTCTACAATGTAATTGCCGTTAGCAGAAATATCAGACAGCAGTTTACCATGCTTTAAAATCATTGAATCAGAAACATCCATGATAAATGGCCTGTTATACTTTATATCATCACCAAGCTTTTTTTTGTAATCTGCCAGTCTGAATGCAAATATTTCTTTGTTGAGGAAATCGACTTTCACATAACTCTCTTTGTCTATTATCGTAAGAAACGAGTTATTACTATCCAGATAGCCATCAGCAGACTTTACTATTTTACCACATATACTATCCTCATTTCTACCACTTTTATAGTTTCTCATATAAACTTTATATGAGTAGCTGATATCATTAGTGTTCTTAACCTTTTTAAGGTTTGCTAATATTTCAAGCAATTTATTATTACCATAACTATCACTAACTGATAACATAGCTAGTAACAAGGTTATAAATACTTTGTGCCGGTTCTTCATGTTTAAGGTTTTTTAGAATTTGCACGTCTGTTTTCACTGATAGTTAATATGCCTTTCTCTGTTTCCTTTTTCGTTCTGATCAATAATCCTTCCTGGTCATATTCATAGAATGTTGCAAAATTGTTTTCATCAAGCTGTGCAGCCAACTTATAGGAAACCGGGTGATATACAAATGATTTCATTGTAGCATCAATCGGCACAAACCGAATATCATCTATATATACGTTTGCCGGCATGATGATATCGACATAGCTAGCCTGTTGCCTTAAATCGATAACACACTCAGCTTTGTACCATCCGTTGATATTTTGTGTTTTCAAGCTGAAATTTGTAACTACTAAACCACTTAGGTAGCCGATATTCAACCCGAAAGACTGAGCAATTGATGCCGGAGAAGAACTGGTTGTAGGTTTAAACCACAAACTCATAACATACTTCCTGTTACTATCTAGAGAGAATTCTTTTACATTCCTGAAATCATTCATCTCCTGCATATAGCCTGCTTCAGCAACTTCTTTTATCGGATTTTTTACAGGCAAGGTGTACGTGTTTGTAGAGGAAGATATGAACGAGTATGATCCCGTATGACTCGCTGCACTTGTTATAGATTGCCCTGAACTTGTTGTCAATACATTCCTGACATACTCCTGATTATACCTTGTAATTGGACTTGTTGAACTGCTAAACAGTTGGGCAAATGGTGAATGATAATACCATGTGCCAATGTATTGAGATTTCAGGTACTTCGGTATGAGGATATTATAATCTTCAAATCCATCAAAACAGAAGCCTTTTTGTCTGACGTTCGATGCGACAGCTACCGGCAAAGTTTTATTATATCCATACTGTGCTGAAGTATATTTACCTGCAGCATCTTTTTCTTCAATAGAATTACCAAACACATCATTTTTTGTAATCCTTGATTTTTCAACCCAGTTATATATTGAAGTGCTTAAACTAAATATATTCTCCCATGGATAAGATGTGGATGTTGAATATTGCCACATAGGGTTGTCTTTTACACTAAAGGTTCCATCATATTTAATACTACTATTACTATAATCCCTATTGGCTTTATATACATAATTTGCAACAGGTCTGTAGTTACCTTTATAACCTAATACATACCTATTCATCTCTTTCATATTTGCGTCAATATTTTTAACAGGAAATATATCCGGCATATATGGGTTAATAGCAACGCTTATATTATAAAGCTGCGATACACTGTCACCATATCTAGAACCAAACGGAGCTGCTATATCAGAAAATACAGTTGTCGACACATTCAAAACTTTATCGAATGCAGATGACCCACCAAATAATGCCCCAATTGTTCCGGTATTAGGATTCTCTGTCAATGTTGTTTGTTGTACAAACTGATCGAGGTTATTCCGATAACCGGACCTGAGAACTTTTACGCGCACATCCGTGACAGAGCTTCCTTCTGTTAGCCCACCAGCCCATTTAATATTACCGGACGCATCTTTTATTGCCCTCGGCACTACTTCTACAAAACTTGATGTAGGTAAAGTATCGTATGAACTCATGCCAAAATTTGGATTTAGTGTCCGTGGATATGGTTCTGAGTATATAAATGGTGTATCTCTGTCCCAATAACCATAAGCCTTTTCTCCTTCCATAACCCAAACTTTTTGTTCATACGTAGGAGAAGTAGTACTTGTTTTATATGTCAGGAGCAATTCATCGCCTGGATGAAATTTCTTATTATCTACAAATAACCTTCCATAATATGATGCATAGTCAAGATGGTCAATTATTTCCAACCTCACGCCATTCTCTTCATATCCCATATTTCTGTAGCTCGGTTGCATACCAGTATAGGCCAAATATGCAGGATGCTTAAGATCATAAGTATTATTAGCATAAGGGGTATTAGATTTTGTTAAAATAACACCACCGGTTTCACTATCATACAGGACATTTTCAAGTACAACTTTTGCTCCGTCTTCATAGCTTTCCACAGACTTAACGATACCATACTGCTGAATTATCTTTGTTGACACCAACGAATGGAAAAGAACTTGATCCTCTTTATCCGGGAAAAATGCTGTTGGTATCGGTACAGGGACAATACCAAATAGTACCACATTCACATTAATATCTATATTTCTCGAATAATTCCTGATATACCTTTCCCTGCTATCTACGGAGAAGTCCATTTCCTCGCCTAATTTCACCGGTCTGATAGTATAGTTTTTATCCGTACCTCTTTCCCTTACAAGCGCGTTCACGACATTATTCAATTGACCCTTAGCATCTGTATGGTAATTGTACGTCATTGATGAAACAGGCACCATTTTACTGGTTGCACCATCCGTTCTTAAAACATAAGTACTCTTTTTCCTGAGCTTACCATGCATATCATTAAAACGCAAGACATACCCTTGCAAAACAGTAACCTCTTCAGACTTCTTTCGGAGTTTTTTAGTCTTGATGGTCGGTAATTCGTCCTTTTCAGTGTAGTCAACAACTATAGGAAAATCCTTTGCAGTATAGAATATCTGCTCTTCAACAGACTGCGACGAACGCGAATTATCATCTGCATGTATACTCTTGACGGTAACCTTACTATAACCTACCAATGGCGAGGGGAAAAAGCTCTCACCAAAAGGCTCTTCCTGAAAAAATTCTTTTGCCGGCAGCCCTCTTTGTCCATCAGTCGTATAATGTACCGGTAACCTGAAAGGATTTTCATCTCCACCTACCGTTGGTTCATAACTTGCAACACCACTACTCACATTCCTGTTCCATTTGGAATCCCAAACCGTGTAATCGTATTTCTTTCCGTACGTAGCACTATTGGGGCTGTTGGTCAACTGATTCCATGAATCGTTCAACGTCAGCTCTTTAACCCTGAGTCCCCCGCCTTTTTTAGTTAATCCCGGCACATACAACCTCACCCACGATTTTTCAATTTTTATATTCCTCCCTTTCTTATCTCTTTCAACAAATCTTACGATAGGGTCTTGTTTGATGCTTAACAATTCACCGGCCGCACCTTTCAATCCATTCATTACCTCAATAGCGCTCTTTCCGTCTCCGTCAAAACCCGGGTATATCACTTGTGGTATATAAGCCCTACCTACATTCAACCCATATATCGTGGCCGGGTGCAAACGATGTGGACTGTTTTCTCCTGGTCGTTCTTTCACTAACTTCACATAACCATAATCATCATTATTCGGGCATGCACCTACGCTTTCAATTTTTGCATAGCCCTTTATATTTTCATATTTACCCTTACCTGAGATATCTAAACTAAAACTATAGTACAGGTATTTTGCGCCTTCTAAATAATTATCTTTTAAGGAAAGGCTGCTATTTTCCTTTGATTTACGTCTTTTGAAATACACATAGTTATTTACTCTCTCTACATCTTCATACAACCTGTTCTTTGTTTCAAGCGATTCAGAATTACCCACCCCCTCTACCTTAAACATCTGCATTGATCGCCTATCCTGCACATAAGAATAATCATCGCTCTCATACTCAACATGAATCTTACCTCCGGAAGGGAGTTTAATATCAGTAAGACTCCATGCTGAGGCATTTGCATCATTATCAGTTGCAGACTGATCCACGTATGGGTATTCAAAATTTGGAAGAGATGAATTATTGGGTTTGTATGTACCCCACCGGTCTTTGCAAGCAAAATTGTAGGATGGATTAGAACCAGAATAGGTAAATACATAAGGGCTTAATAGGTTCTTTTCAGAATTGCCGTATTTAATATAAATACGTTCCAGTGTCAGCTTACCAGTTCTAACTGAGTCCGGATAATTAGTTGTATTGTTGTCAATCGCATTATCATAATTCGGAACTCCTTTACACAATCTGTACGAGTATCTGAATACTACTGTTTTAATTGGTGTTGCATTATTTTCATTCGTATAACGGTCTTGCTTATTGTATAATCTAATTGAATCTAGCTTATATGAATAAGACTGTCCGCCATTAATACTGTTACTTTTCTGTAGTTTATATTTAGTTCCTACATCTATTGTGGTACCTGTATTTAAAATAGAATCACTTAACCCTTTTGCATCAGCCCTTCTAGAAACATAAAATTCTGCAACATAGTTTTTGGTCTCAATAGATCGCACGTGCCAAATGTCTTTAGAACCCATAATATAACTTCCCTTATCGTCGTGTGGGTCTGACCAAAATCCCGGATTATATTGTGCTTTATTGGTTTCATATGGAGCCCTCCAGCGGAAATCTTCATCCCATTTAGTGTAGTTTATCTTAGTAAATGCACCCAAATCATCGTCTGTCGGACCATCTCCCAATACATCTACATAATCATTAGATAGAATTGATGTAAGTAGATAACTATACGTATATGCTGGAGTACCTGTATAAGAATAGAACTTTTCTTTACCAACGTTATTATATTTAGTATCATCATGGTGATTGGCATTTGTTCTATCTATATTGACTAAGCCGGTATTCATGTCTGCACCGCCTCCATTTACAGCAAAGGAAACTTCTTTAGTTACATGGTTTACAGCCGGTATGCCATATACATACCTTCTGCCGTCAGGCAGTGTTTGCGTAAATTCATTGGGGTGGTGTTTTTTTACTTGATCGCTTGCAGTACCATGCCTATCATATTGATTTACTGTGGGATTATAAAATGTAGCTATATCACCAGTATATCCAATCACTTTTTTGGTTTGTGCCACATCGGTAATATCCGCTTCTTCACCTGTAATGTATGACAGCAGATTTGCACGGGTAGTTCTGTCGGTATTGGTGCCAGTGTAAATATGGCTATTACCAAACTTAGATGGCATTGAGCCAACAGCATTTTTAGATTTTCCTTTTAAAGTAGTTTCATTCTGTGAAAGGTACACTGGTTCATTATTGAAAAGGCTGGTGGTGTGATTCTGAAGATTGTACGTAAGCTCTCCTGCCTGCTTGAAATAAAATTTTTCATACATACTTCCTGCCTCACTGCCGCGGAATGGGAGCCTCTTCCAAGCTCCGGATCTATTCTCATTGTCATAGTAGGTAAGGTCTGTACCAATTTCAAATAGACTTGCTATACCTGCTTCCAGCTTCAGATCATAGGTCGTACTCTTAGGAGGTGCAACTTTAGGATCGTACACAGTACCTATATCATTCCTGAATGGTCTGAACATACCACCCGTTCCCTGACCACTTACAGCGTAGATATCATATGTCATTGACGTTAACGGTAGATTTTTCAATGTATTATTATAATACCCGTCTTTTTCTCTACTGAAATCCATGATGCCTTCTTCAGTTGCATTCTCCGCAAACATGTATCCGAACCCTGGTCTAGAACCATCTTTATCATAAGAAAGTGTGCTTTTCATCACACTCAACTGCATATTTGGGAATACGTAGAACACCTCACCACCAAAACGAGCTTGAAATTGAAAAGTTTTTTGTGTACTGGCATTAGTTATTACAGGTACATAATTTTGCATACCTATAGGTATGCTACCACCAAATGACTGCCCGGGAATAGTACTTACAACACCTTTTGCTTCTAGGCCTTTATCTTCCAATTTGCCATCTCTCTTAATATTTGTGCTTATCCCAAAGCCAAATGACGGATCTTTTAAACCTGATCTTGAATTGAACCCGGTACCATAAGATGCGCCTAACCCAACTCCTATATCATTAGATACCTTTTGCGAAACACTTAAGCTTGCGTTAAAATCAACATCAGCACCAGACTGAGAGCCTACTCCAACATCTACCCCTGCACTAACATATGGCACAGATAGTGTAACACCGAGATTACCACCTGCATTAAGCCCTCTATAATTACTATATCCCACATATACACCAACACCGAGATTTAAACCGACACCGTATTGACTGGTATTAAAGCCAAAAGCTTCTAATGATGCTGATATACCGGTACCGACTTTATAATTTACCTCATCTGCTATATTCAATGTCTTTTCAATAGTCTCCCCATTAAAGTCATCAGGCAAACCACGTACAGTCCTGTTTATTTCGCCGGGATTAATATTCCAACCGAGGCCCACCCAACTAGCTTCCTGTTCTACGTTAATACCACCATGGTATGAAATATTTATAGGAAAACCTTCAACATCCATCAACGGAATATTGTAGGTAAAATCACCGGTAAACATATCTACCATCTGAGTTGTACCTACGGGCTCAAAACTTTGTACTTCAGGTGTTGTAGGACCGGATGTTAATGCCAAAGCCCTTAATGGGAATACCAACTGATATCCCAGAGATAGCATCAGGACATTTGCGGTGAGTTTGATAAGGTATTTTTTCATAGCAAATAATATTAAATTTTCAATTTAGGTATACCCGTAAGAAGTTCTTTTGAATATGCCGCTTTTATTAATGGGATATTGTTGTATTTGTCGTTAAAAGTGAGTTCCGCTTTATCCTTCAAACTATGTTTATAGCCCACAACGATGGTATTGAAAGGTGCGACTCCATAATTATCCTCAAAATGATACGTTTGGGGCACTAATTCTGCGCCATCTGCCGTGACTTTTATATCATTTAGTGCAAAATTCTGATAGTACGCCGTCATCCTGCTTACGTCCATATCTCTTTGCTGCTTTTCAAGCACTGATTTATAGCCGTCCTTTAACTCTATTTTTATCAGAAAAAAAGAATACCCTTCAAGTTCGTTTAATCTAGCTTTTGCAAATGAATCGTTATTTGTACTTTGGCCTGATAACTCTTTGCACAAAACATACTCCGGCGAAGCGAATTGAATACTATACTTAATTTTGTCTGTTTCTACCGTCTGAACATATCCGTTTTTTGCATCTTCCATGTAGTTCAAATAATCCTTCATATTCAATTGCTTTACCCCATTGCATGAAAGCAAAATCAACAACATCAATACCGACACTGACTTATTTAGCTTTTTCATACTTATCATTTACATACTTAGTTAGTTCTTCCGTAACATCATGGGATTTATCTGCATACAAGAGCGCTCCTGTACCGGTTGCGCCAATGATTATTTGATACCCTTTCTCTTTACCAAAATCATTTATTATGGGATTTAATCGTTCCCATATCTTTTTAGTTATCTCCTGATTAGATTGGCTATAGTATTGCTGGAAAGCTTGTTGAGCATTTTCAATTTGGTGAGACAGTTGACCGCTATCTGCTGGATTGACTTTTTTTATAGCTGACAGACTATCAATCACATTCTTAATAGCATACAAATTGTTTGTCGCCAAGCCTTCTAAATCCTTTTTAAGTTTATAATTTTCAACTAACTGACTGATATCAACATATGATATTTTCTTATCGAAAAATTTCTCTTTTACTTCCAAAACAACAATTCCTAATAACAATATTGACACTAAGTACAGCAGTACTTTATCACTGAATAGTTTGATACTTCTCATTTGACAAATAATGGGTTGAGATATTTAATTGGTACAATAAATTCTTTATCTGATTTATTCCTGAGTATTACTGTGTAATTGGTATTATGTTTTAAACTAGCACGTTCATCAAATGGGATGTCTATCCAGTTGATGCCATTTCTAAGTGGTAGCACATTTTTATTCAATGGTATAGTGTTGTTCCCCTCGTCAATAATTTTCAATTTCAACGTATCGTTTGTCCCATCAACATTATACTTAAGCTTTAGATTACCTGCTATATTCAGGCGGGTATCTCCGTTATGGCTTGCAAAGTCGTAATACGATCTGTTAATCCGAGTTTCTGTCAATAAACTGTCTTCAATGATGGTAAACCGCCATGCTTCTGCACCGCCTAAGAGTATACCTTTGTAGTAAGCATCTACTGTCCAGGCGTAGGGTTGGAATTTTACAAGCGGCTTTGCTGTTGCAGGATAGATCATACTGGTTGACATCACCTGATTATCCTGGTACACAGGATTGTTCCGGTTAATAGCATTTTCATTATTCTGCCCATCTTTCAATTCTGCTATCCTGATACGATAGCTTAGTTGGCTTGCAAAGGGATAGTTTACCACCCAAGAAAACATTGGGTTCAACTCGTATAGCTTTGCATTATTCTCAGGCTCTATTAGGTTGATGAGAAAAATATCATTCACTGTCTGATACGTACACTCACTGATTGGCTCGCCTGCATCATATTCAGGGTTAATGGTCTTTAGTGATACAGCTACACAATACTCATACGTTCCCTGCGGAAGTTTGCCATAATCTTTGAATAATTCCTTTAATCCATTGTCAGAAAAAATCCATACTGCCGATGATCCTCTTTCTTTACCAATCGGGTTATTACCCGGCTGCAAACGGATGTTCAGACTATAACTTGCCTTGAGTGCTGAGTTACGATATTGGATACTACCCTGTATAGTAACATCTTTACTATTACCTGTATTATTCAGTATTTCATAATTAAATACACTCTCGGGATTTAGTTCAATGCCATCAATCTGCGCAAGATTTACAACAAGGGATGTGCCTTGCGCTTTGCCTTGCCAGCTTGTTGCCACAATCAACAGCAGCAATAAGGTGCTGGCTCTTTGGATTATTGGTTTTCTGATTCGCATATCAATACTTTTATGGCTGTTATTTCTTTTTAAACTTTGGTGTTTGAGTCTTGAACCTGCATTGCACCCCTAGCTGTCCAAACCATATATTTTTTATGACCGTTGTTTCATTGGCGCGTATGCCCGCATAACGACATTGAGTGTATATAGTGAATGGAAGTTTTTCAAAACGATAGTGCAGCCCCAATGTAGTTGCCCTACGCTGTAATCCGAATCCCGCATAGGCAAGCTCCTGTCCCAGATTTACCATCAATTGCTTGGTGATTCTTTTACTACCACTCAAACCACCAAAGACCACGCTATTAGTCAGCATGGTACCATCGAGCATATAATAGGGTTGTGACGACCAACCGCTATTAGCTGTAAATGTCAGCTTGGTTGATGTGTATATATAACTTGCCTGTAGTGTATGTGACTGATAAGACAGCGTGTCAACCGTACTTTTATTATGGTTATAACTCAACATAAACCGGTGGTTGGCAGGTTTACGCTTAAACTGATAGGTTGCCCTGGCTATCCAGACAGAACCGGAAACAGGACGTTGCGCAATGGCAAACGTATCTTCCGCTCTTCTGAATGTACTAAATGGCTTGTAGGATACTAAAAGGTTGGGGTATTGTTTTGATTTGGTCTGCAAATCAAATCCCCATTTTGTATTATAACCTGTACTGTAAAATGTGCTTTGTTGTACCCTATTGAATTGTATACCTGCTTTCAAAAATGATTTAAATAAAGAGAAGTCTGTTGCAAGCGTATACCGTTCTATACCTGCTCTTGTATAAGGCAGTGCATTATTTTCAAACTGCTTCCCTACATGCTCCCATTCTGCTTTCAGGTGTACGGGCATTTTTGGCAGCTCATATTGTAAACCGGACTTAATGGCTGTATGATGCAGGTCTATATCACTATTGGCACGGGTATTTTTGTAGGAATAGGCTCCTTCAGATTCCATCTGTAAACCCTTCACAATTGTACCACTATGGATGAGGCTCACGATATGTACCGGTTGCCTGAAGCTGGGTACAGACAAATCCGTTCTGGTAAATGAGGGGTCGTCTAAAATCTGCTTGGTTGGTGTATAGCCGTAATAGATGAGGCCTATCTTCTGCTTGCCTACAGGTTTAAAATCTACTTTCAATAAATAGGTATTATACCTGTCTAAATCTCCATTTCTGGAAACATATTCTGTTTTACCTGCTGTTAGTCCGACGGTAAACAGGTTCAGATCATAGCCGAAGTTTAAGCCTTTTAGTGTTTGTCCTGAGATAGTGTAATTTGACTCATAGTCATTGAGTATACCAATGTTCAGCTTCGTTAAACCACTTAGAAATGATTTTGCTTTGGATTCAGGAAGTATATTGCCAGCTGCTTTCACCAGTGACTTATATGAATAGTCCTTACTACCTGTTGCTTCCTGTATTTTCGAATAGTTCAGGCTGGAATCGAAATACTGTGCATTCCGATACTGGTCTAATAGTTTTTGATACTTTGTAATCTTTACCTGCGTTTCCTGCATTTGCTGGTAACGCTTCTTTATCGCATCCTTGTCTTTTCTAAGCTTTGCTGCAGTAGCACTATCTGTGTCTGCTGCCAATTCTTCTACATCACCACCGCTTGCCATGAGTTTATCTCCACTTATGCGATAATTCGACTGAAATTGGTGAGCTGACAATACCTGTTGCTGTTGCAGCTGGTTGAGCAGTACCGAGGCTCCGTTGGTCACACCCTGGCCTGAAGCACCTACACGCTCATACATATCCTTGTAGTTACCTACTTCTTTGTTCAGTTTCTCCTTTTGTTTCTCCAGATCATATCGAACCCTGATATAACTCGCTTTAGCCTTTCTGTTTCTGTCCTGTGTTGTGTAATATCCTTCTATCACTACAGGCATATTCAATATCTCTGTATGCAGGTCGCCTCTCAGTTCCTGATAATTATTATCCTGCGCAGAATTAGGTTCCTGCCCATTACTGAAATTGCCAATAATGTCTACACTTCCTTCTATCTGTTCTTGTTGATCTTTATCCTTTGCATTCGCTTTTTTGAACTGAGAACTTACAGATGTAAACTGTAGTAGGTCTGTTTTTAGAAGGGAAGCCGGATTGTTTTTTAGCAGCTCTGCTTCAGTATTGGCCATACTACCCATTTCTGCACGTTCGTGTTGCTCATAATACCCCAGAAACCAGTTGTGGTAGTAGAGTGCATTATATACTGTATTACCCTTTTTAAGGATTATGCTTGTTACTCCTGATTGTCTAGATGCGTTTTTCCGTGTCAGATTAGCTGCCTGCTGTATTCTTTTGTCGTCGTGTGAAACAGGCGATAAACGCTTCAAACGCTTGGTAACCATGCCTGTTTTTTTACCTGTTGCAAAAGATTTATTCAGGCTTTGTCTGAGTCCTGAATAAGCAGGCAAAATACTGTCAATATTATGCGTAAACGTTTCTGCATAGATTTGTCGGGATTCATCATACAGCACCATTGTAGTGCTATATATACCGGGAGGCAGCTGATTAAACCTCTTGATAGCCTCTAGGAAGGTATATTCAATTTTGTAGGCTTTATCGTTCTTATCTAGGTTTAACTCTATATGATGAATACCTTTTTTAAGCTTTATTTTATCAAATACAAGGTCATATACACAGATACTGTCTGTTGCCGTGAGTTGGTAGCACTTTAATCGTATGGAAGTCTTTACTTCTGCAGGAATAGAAAAACTGAGTGGCTGGTAAACGTATTTTTGTTCGGTGTGTAATGGATCTAACGAGAAGCGTGTTAAGCTGTCTCCTTGCTGCCCGTGGCACAAGACGCTTACAAGCGTAAGCCCAAACAACAAATAATAGCGCCAAACAGCTCGCATTGGCATACAGTTTATGGTAGCCGTAATGATGATTACGTCAGTTATAAGTAAAACAATAAAATTTCGCTATAATGGCTGAAAATTGCCTTTTATGAACTACGGTTTATTGCGGTATCGGTAATAGTATATTTACTATTGTGTCTGTTTGTACCTCTTAGGTATTACAAATAGAAACATTGTTTTTGTCATTTACAATATCGTTAACAATAATTTTCAGATATAATTTATGACAATTTAATTATTTGCAATACGACTATTAGCAGAATGACTTAACCCGTCTTAATCACAGTAGCTCTTTCAGGCACTCCACTATCTTTTCTGATATCTCTAATCTTGTGATTTGCTAACCAGTCTTTGAACTTCTTTGTATCGTCTGCGACAAATTGTATAATCAACCCGTTTTTTAGCGAGATAATAAAAGTGTCGATGCAAAATGAAAATGCGGATAGCTCTGATGCTTTATAATCGAATTTTGGATAGTTGTCTGTATTCATCTTTCTGGTGTAATTGAGTCATCGGTATTGCGATTCCGGTGATAATTGGGATAATTAGTTCGCGTACTATCTATGCTGAATAAGGCATTGATACAGCGCTAAATCCTGCAACATGCTGAATGGTGTCCACGAATTCATCTAATTGATTATTTAAAGGCAATATAGCATCCAAACCTGACTGAAGTGTGAAATAAGTTTGGGATTTATCAATATAATAACCCAAAAGCTTGGTTCTTGGCGATTGCTTCTTTATCTCACGAGTAAAGGACGAACCTTGCTTTTCAAGCAGGTATAGGTTCAACAGGCATATATCCGGGTACAGCAAAGTATCGTTGAATTGATTTAGCAAATGTTGCAGCGAGACCGCAGTCAATGTAATCGAACAGTGATTATCCTTCAGCAAAGAGCAAATTCCCTCCCGATAGAATAGATTCTGTTCGGCAATAGCGATGGTGGTTATCATGGAAATTAGATAATTTGTTGCTAAAGTAAAGGACTGCGTTAGAAACACCATATAATAACGCTTGTATTTTACCCGAAAACAATTGTATTTTACGCTTAGAATAGTCACGCTGGCATAAACAATAAATCGCATGAGTAACATACCCGATACAAAAGTGCACTTAGGCAGAAAAATAAAACGGATTAGAGAAATAAAAGGCCTCAAACAAGAAGCGCTAGCTATTTTAATGGGAGAGTCGCAACAAACTGTCTCAAAGCTTGAACAATCAGAAGATATAGATGATGATAGATTACAGAAAATAGCGACAGCCCTCGAAGTATCTATTGATGCAATAAAAAACTTTAGTGAGGAAGCTGCAATAAATATTATCTCCAGTACTTTACATGATAATGCAGGTTCTGTAAATTACAACTTTAACCCGGTTGAGAAAATTGTAGAACTATATGAACGTCTCTTGGAAACTGAACGTAAGCACAATGAACAGTTAGAAAGATTGATCAATAAAAAATAGGCTCTTAAACCATATAGATATTAGTATTATAAAGTATCAAAACTAATAAAAAGTAATTTTAACGTTGTAACAAAATACCTTCCCTGTTGCAATACATTTTATACTCCTCGCATATCTGATATTGAGTATAAACTCAGTACAGTTAGAAACTTCACTGTTTAAGATGAGTACTTAAGGATATCTAAACTACATCATTTTTTTACTCTAATCATTTGCATTATGAATAAAGCAGCATTAATCGATCAGATTGCAAAAGACACCTGCATCACCAAAGTACAGGCAGGCAATATATTAGACTGTTTTACGAATGCAGTAATAAGTATGCTAAAAGAAGGTGATACAATATCGATGGCGGGGTTTGGTAGCTTCACAGTTTCGCAACGTGCTGCACGAAATGGCCGTAATCCACAAACCGGAACCATTATTAAGATTAAAGCGACCAAAGTTCCTAGATTTAAAGCCGGTAAAAGCTTCAGCACAGAAATCGCCCATGCAAGAATACCTAAAAAATAATCTTTCAATAAATACAAATGCCATTCTGTTGAGTGGCATTTGCATTTATCCGTAATGAGGTTACAAAACACAGATTCTCAAATCCTTTGTGAAAGATAATTTATAAGGTTATTCCAATCCGTTACACCTCTTCCTATGACTTATTTTGTAACAACTATGATAGATCTGATTCTTTTTGTAACAGTTTTCATTACAAACTCTGTAATAGGTATGTGATAGAGCTTATTTCCTGTATCAATCCCACCTAAATCCGTAATGATTTCATTACAATACGTAATACGAACCTACTAAAGCTTCATAAACAGTTACGGCTCTCCTAATATGGTTGTAATTCTCTTCACTTCTGCCTCAGTTAAGTATTTGCGATACGACAATAGTTGTAACAATGCAGACCCAACAGGTTTTTCTTTCAACAAACGTCTGAAATTTTGACTAGCTGCCTTTGGGGTGTTATCCGGGAAATACAGCAACGCTAGTTCTTTGCGTGAATATGATCTCAACTCAAACATGATAGGTGTTTCGGCAAAAATATCAGATAGCAACTATCAACGGTTGGTTTGTATAATATATTAGAAGGATTTTTTTGCACATCGGTTTTCCAACTCTAAAATTATGTTAAAGGGCGTCATTGCCTAGCACAGACTAGCAAAGAGCTTCAACCCTAAATCGATTGGTTCTAAGTTTGTTCCCTTAATTACTTTCCCTGCATCATTTTAGGTCTTAAGGCATCAACATCTGCCTTTTGATCTTTCTACAGGAATTAGTAGTTACCTAATACGCTAAAAGAACATACTATGGTACCGCAAAACACAACGAACAATGCAACCTCTCATTTTGAACTAAAATCGTATGCACGCAAGGAATTGGCACAGATGTATTTTCCTGACAGCTCTGCTGATAACGCTGCACAAAATTTCAGGCGGTGGCTAAAATTGCATACTCACCGCCAACAGTTCCTAAATAGCATTCATAGAAAACGATATCTGCTAAAATCAGAAGTACGTATGATTGTTGAATTATTAGGGGAGCCATAACATGACTCATTATGCTTCAAGCATTACTATGCTTTTGTAGGCATTCACATCCATTTTCTTCTGTAATAAAAATCATTAACATTTTTCAACCTATGAATAGAACAATCAAAGTGCCACTAGCAGCACTCCCTGTTATTGCTGACATAATCATCGACAATGACATGCAGCACGAAATTATCGCCTCAAACAATGCAGAACCATCCGTTACCCTGGATATTACATACGACAAATCTGAACGTTCTGTCATTCATAAGATTCATGACAGTATAGATGACTATTTCGAAGAAATGCCGGCTAAATAACGCACACATTCCTTCAACTGTCTCGGACATTCATTTAGTTATGACAGGGTTTAGCAGTTATCTGGAAAGAATCTTCTTTTTTCTATACTTCAAAACATTTGCCACTAACTATCACACAACAAGTATATACAGATGGAATACCCAACGGCAATATCTACTTCCTCATTACAAAATCACTCCAATTCTATGCAGGCCCCAAAAAACCTTTCTGTTGCTGACAGTAGCCAATCCGGATATACCCCGGATTGGCTACGTTCTTTTAAGGGGTGTTCCCACTATGATGATGAACAGGCCTTTGAGATTATTAACAGCCTGAAAACCCTTGCCAAAATACTGGTAAATAATATGCCTGAAAAAATATAGACAATTGACTATCAATTATTTGTACATTTATAAAAAACACAAAAAGCAAACACTTATGAACACATTGTCAGGTTTTGCCAATTTTGCAAAACAGGGAAAAAACACAATAAATAATGGCGGAACCAAAGTAGCTGTTGTATATACAAGGGTATCCAGCAAAGAACAGGCTGATACTAATTTATCCTTGGACTTTCAACGAAAAGCTATTGAGGAACATGCATTCAGAGGTGACATACAAATCCTGGAATATTTTGGGGGTACTTATGAAAGTGCCAAAACCGATGGACGTAAAGAATTTCAGCGTATGCTGGATTTTATTAAAAAGAACAAGGACAAAATAACCCATATCCTTGTTTATATGCTGGACCGTTTCAGCCGTACTGGCGGTGCAGCTATTAAACTGGCTGAAGAACTAAGAAGCAAATACGGTGTTGAAATCTTTGCAGTTTCACAGCCTACAGACACTTCTAATCCAAGCGGAATTTTCCAGCAAAATATTCAGTTCCTGTTCTCTCACTACGATAATGAGCTCAGAAAGCAACGTTCTATTGCAGGAATGAAGGAGAAGTTTAAACGTGGGATATGGGTGGCAAAGCCTCCGATTGGTTATGATATTGTCAAAACGAATGGTGCACGGAAAATAGTGATCAATAGTATTGGCAAAAAAATAAAAAAAGCATTCGTCTGGAAAAGCGAGGGTATGAAAAATGAGGCAATTCTGGAACGGTTACGCGGTTTGGGAATAAAGCTGAACAAGCAGCATCTGACCAAAATATTCAAAAATCCTTTCTATTGTGGCTTATTAAGTCATAGCATGCTGGAAGGACAGCTTGTGGAGGGTACACACGAGATACTGATTTCTAAAGCACTGTTTTTACAAGTCAATGAGATACACCGTCATAATCCGGGATATGGGGTACCCCATAAGAAATTGCAGGATGAAGTCCCTCTAAAGGTATTTATCCGGTGCAGTGATTGTAATCAACCATTTACAGGCTATATAGTTAAAGCAAAGCGTTTGTGGTATTATAAATGCAGAACCAAGGGGTGTAAATGTAACCAAAGTGCTATCAGGTTGCATAAGCAGTTTATTGGGCTCATGGAACAATATTGTATTCGTACTGAATTGAAAGCTCCTTTACTTGCCATGATGGAATCTGTTTGGATGGATATTAATAAGGAGCGTATTGAACTGGAAAAAGAGTACAAAAAACAATTAGCCGTACTTGAGGAAAAACTCGAAAGTATAGAGGAAAGCTATTTTATCAATAAGGAAATGTCAAAGGGAACTTATGAGAAATTTCGTTCTAAATTCATGACTCAGCATCAAGAAATAGCTTCACAATTATCTAAAACAGAAAATAAGGTTTCGAACCCAATTTCTGTTCTAGAAAGGGCTCTGGATATTTCTATGAACCTCGCTACAGAATGGGATTCTGCGGATATTGAACATAAAGAAAAACTGCAAAAACTTGTATTCCCTGAAGGAATCGTCTTTGATAAGAAAACAGGGGTACTTCGAACCGATAAAGTGAATGTTATTTTTGAGCTAATCGCTGACCTATCAAGCAATACGGCCGATAATGAAAAAAGACAAACAGGGGATGATGCCTGTTTGTCTCCTTTAGTGCGGCAAAGGAGATTCGAACTCCCACACCCTTTCGGGCGCTACCACCTCAAAGTAGTGCGTCTACCAGTTTCGCCATCGCCGCATCTTTTGAAGGACTGCAAATGTAAACTGAAAACTCAAAAATGAAAAATGAAAATAAAAAAATATTAGCGCCTTAGTAAAATCCTGAAAGTAGTACCCTTACCCAATTCAGATTGTTTCACAAATAGGGATCCGTGATGGTATTTTTCAATTATCCGCTTCGATAAAGACAATCCAAGCCCCCACCCTCTTTTCTTTGTAGTAAACCCGGGATCAAAAATCTTTTTTATCTGATGCTTCAAAATACCTTTACCGGTATCCGACACATCCACTATTACCTGTTGTTTATTATCCTGAATACGAACCTCAATTTCACCTTTACCGTCCATTGCATCCAATGCATTGCGCATCAGGTTTTCTATTACCCAATCAAACAGTGGTCCGCTGATATTAACAGGCACATCATTGTTGTTTGTAGTCAGTCCGATAGACACTTTACTAGGTGCACGCTTTTGCATATAGTCAACCATATTTTGCAAGCGTATTATCAGATTTTCCTCCTCTAACTGTGGGGCACTACCTACCTTACCAAAGCGGTCTGCTACCAGCTTCAGCCTATCAAGATCTTTTTGCATTTCACTGACAGCCTCCGCATTTCCTTCATTATCTTTTAACAATTCCAACCATCCCTCTATAGAGCTTAAAGGAGTGCCTAATTGATGGGCTGTTTCTTTAGATAAACCAACCCATACCTGGTTTTGCAATGACCTGTGTGCAGATGTTAGTGCTATCAGTACTATTACAAGAAACAGTACAATAATTGTAAGCTGTATATATGGATAATAACGGAGTTGAGTCAAAAGGTTCGACTCTCCGTAATATACATGTTGCTTACCACCGCTATACTCAAATACAATTGGTAAATGCAGCTCCTTAAATCTGGCTAACATTTCGTTTGTATAAGCCGGAGTCTTCTTTACCTCATTTGAGTCAAGATTAATACTGCTGACAATAAGACCCTTATCGTCTGTCAGTATTAAAGGTATAGTCTTATTCTGCTCTATTACCAGACTTGCCAATTGCAAGGCTGTTGGATCTTCCGTAGTATTTAGAATCTTAAGCGCTTCTACCAGTTGCCCGATATTCTTACGTTCTTCGTCTGCCAGTTTTGCTGCCAATTGGTTGGTATAGTAAAGAGATGCCCCTACTATACACATAGCAGCAATTATCAGATATGTTTTCCAGTTAAAATATTGGCGCATAATGGCTTTAAAAAAACGAAATCATGGTAAAAATATTATGATTTTGACCGAATAACTATTATTTTTGTCAGCGAAAATTACTTTCTTTTCAAAATGCAACACAACCAGGAACATACACACGACGCACATGTAGATTTGGACAACCCGGCTGATATCGAATTAAGCAAGCCGTCTAAATCACGCTTTTTATTCCTGCTGTTTTTCTTCGGCATATTTATTTTCTCATGGGCTGGCTGCTATAACTTGTACGAACACAAGTTTGTAAACAACAAAGATGAAGCTGCAAAAGCACCTGAAAATACTTTGTACGATCCTAAGTACAAATAATCATTAGCACCACGCAATGATTATTTGCCAGCAAGACACCGCTGTTGTCATACTCAGCTATAATGGCAAAAAATGGCATGAGCAGTTTCTTCCACTTATTGTATCAGAAGCACATACAGGTTATGATGTAGTAGTTGTAGATAATGCGTCTACAGATGATACATACCAGTACCTGAAAGATAATTATCCCTCTGTACAAACACTGCAAATAGGTGTTAACAGAGGGTTTTCTAATGGCTATGCAGAAGCCCTTAAACAAATACAAGCTAAATATTACATTCTATTAAGCTCAGATTTTGAAGTGACACAAGGTTGGTATCCACCACTGTTACATGCTATGCAGCGTTATCAGGGGTTAGCAGCCTGCCAGCCTAAAATTAGGTATTGGAGAGAGCGTGAATACTTTGAATATGCAGGTGCAGGTGGTGGTTTTATGGACAATCTTGGCTATCTCTTCTGCCGTGGCCGTATTTTCAATACATTAGAAAAAGACGAAGCGCAGTATAACGACGATATAGAAGTTTTCTGGGCTTCAGGCGGCTGTTTGATGGTGCGTGCAGACCTGTATCACAAAGCAGGGGGGTTAGACCATGACCTCTATGCCCACATGGAGGAAGTAGACCTGTGCTGGAGGCTCAAAAACATGGGGTACAAGATTGGCTACATTGGTCAATCTACAGTATATCATGTAGGTGGCAGTGTAATCAGCTATGGCAGCCCGCAAAAACTATATTACAACTTCCGTAACAGTCTTATTCTGCTTACCAAAAATGAACGTACCTCAAAACTTCTTTGGTTATTCCCACTGCGTCTGGTACTGGATGGCGTTGCAGGCCTGCAAATGATGGCTGGTGGCAAATTCAAAGAAACCTATACCATTATCAAAGCACATTTTCATTTCTACGGCAGTATAGGTAAATGGCTGCAACGCCGCAAAGAAGCAAAAAAGCTGATAACCCACCGCAACATGAGCGGTATATATGGCAAAAGCATCGTTTGGCAATACTTTGCACTTCGCAAAAAGACCTTTCCCAAGCTGAATTGGACGCCAGACAAGCTTAGCTAGTCAATACACCTTCCTCTTTACCGACCATTCAGGGACGTTTACCGACAAACAAATCTTTTTAGCCTAATAGGGCTTTACATAGCTATTCAGGGAATATACTTTTACATCATAAATACGATTTGTGATGAAACATAATATTCAGGACTGGAAACAATATGATAATATGGGGCGACACTACCGCCGCCCTCGCCACAATGGCGATAAAGTATGGTTCGGTGTAGCAATCGCCTTGTTCGGTGTTTTGCTTTTTGCAAAAAAAGTTCTCGGCCTTTATTTTGATTGGCATACGCTGTGGCCCGTAGTGCTGATAGCAGTTGGTATGCTTATAGGTATCAAAAAGCGCTTTCATGGGCATGCATGGTGGATACTTTCACTGATTGGTGGCGCACATTTGATACCGGAGTTTATGATTGGGGAAACTAATTCATCAAACTTAGTGCTGCCGCTGGCACTGATAATTGGTGGTGTGGTAATGGTGCTGAATAGCAGAAAAAAAAATACTGCATTCAAAAACCATATGCAGGTAGTTACCAATAATGAAAATGAGCTGAATATAGAAGTAACATTTGCAGGAAGAAAGGAAATAGTCACGTCTAAAGATTTTAAGGGGGGGAACATTAGTGCTACGTTTGGCGGTGTAGAGGTAAATATGGTACAGGCAGATGGTACGGGTACAATGGCACTAAACTGTAATGTGGCTTTTGGCGGTGTAGAATTGATAGTACCGTCTCATTGGGAAATCAAGAATGAGATTCAGCCTACACTGGGCAGCGTAGAAGACCGTAGGGCAATGAGGATGAATACTACTACATCAGAAGAAAAGAAAGTGCTTGTGTTGAGAGGTTCGTGCAGCTTTGGCAGCATTGAAATTAAATCTTACTAAAACACCACACCCGATGCTTGTTTCGGGTGTTTTTAATACACACAGGTTATGAAAGCCTATACTGCACAGATTATTTACAGAATTAAATGCGACGGAGTATCTACCGAGCAATATGAAGAACAATGGAGGCTTGTGTTTGCCGATGAAATAAGAGAGGCCTTATTTCAGGCTAGAGTGGTGGCAAAAGAAGAAGAAGCAACATTTGTAGATAGGCACGGTCGTACCGTATCTTGGGAACTGGTGGCGGTAAAAGACCTACAAGAGGTAGACGTAAAACATGGTAGCCTGCTATTCTCTTCTGTAAGAGAAGTAGAGCCTATAGCTTCTCCCCTGTGGTCTGAACCTGAAACAGCTAAAAACAAAAAAGCAGATACTTGGCATTAATCAACAAACACCTGCGTTGGTTACTACCCTTGCTGGCATTCATTATCTGGTGCCTGCAGGCAGGGTATCTATTTTACTATGAGGGCCTCGGACTGAATGTAGCCCTGATAGACAGCTCCGTAAACATGGGGATACTAGCATTAGCTATATGGGGTATGTTACTGGTGGTAAATGCCTACCCTACCCGCGTTGGTGTTACACTATATGCATTGCTGATAGGCACTTTCTTTGCAATAGCAGGTGGTTTCACCACATGGATGATATTGAAGCTAATCTTTAAAAACCCTGTACATCATTATCTTGATTGGCTGGCGTATAGTATGCCAGTCAGGTATTTCTCTAACTGGCTGATATGTGGATGGATAGCTACGTACAGCGCTATTGTAAAAGAGGCAGAAACAATTGAAAAGAAATTCCTGAAACAAAACGACCTGACCAACCTGCACCGCGAAGCCGAACTATATAAGCTGCGCCAACAATTGCAACCACACTTTCTGTATAACAGCCTCAACTCTATCAGTGCTTTAACAATGATAGAACCATCCAAGGCTCAGGATATGATAGGCAAACTTTCTGACTTTTTGCGTCGTTCTGTAACGCGCGACGGGCAAGAACGTATCCTCTTGACTGAAGAACTGGAATATATTGAAGCTTATCTCTCAATAGAATCTGTACGCTTTGGCGACAGGCTGAAGATTGTTTACAACAAAAGCTTTGACCCAAAAGCAGAAATACCACCATTCATACTACAGCCTGTAATGGAAAATGCCATTAAATTTGGCTTGTATGGCAAAACAGGTGAAGTAACTATAAGTGTTGACATCAGCCAGAAAGACTCGATGCTAATTGTAAATGTTACCAATCCGTATGACAAAGACAATCAACCAAGCCGTGGCACAGGTTTCGGATTGGAAGGCATTAAGCGTAGGCTATATTTGTTATTTACCCGTACAGACTTACTTGACGTTAGCAAGACAGATACTGAATTCACCACAACATTAAGCATACCTCAGACATATGCATAAGGTAATAATCATTGACGACGAACCATTGGCAAGACAACTTGTTCGAGCCTTCTTGCAACAACATACCGGCTTTGAAATAGCTGCAGAGTGTGGCGATGGTTTTGACGGCTTCAAAGCCATACAAGAGCATGCACCCGATTTGATATTTCTGGATGTGCAGATGCCTAAACTGAATGGCTTTGAAATGCTGGAATTACTGGATGAAAAACCGTCTGTAATATTTACCACCGCTTTTGATGAATATGCTATGAAAGCATTTGAAGCAAATGCAGTAGACTACTTGCTGAAACCAATAGCAAAAGAACGCTTTGACAAAGCCATAACAAAATGGCAGGCTTCTGTGGCATCTCAGCAAAAACAAAGTATAGAACAACTACAGGTAAGTAATGTGTACGAAGGCTATCAACATCGCATAGTAGTTAAAGACAACGGGCTGATACGCATTATACCTGCAGACGATATTGAATTTGTAGAGGCTAACGATGACTATATAAAAATAGTAACTAAAGACGGTAGCTACCTAAAGAAAAGCACGCTAAGCCAGGTAGAACAAAGCCTGAATCCGCAACACTTTGTTCGTGTGCACCGTTCATACATCATACCAATATCTCAGTTGGTACGTATAGAACCGTACGAAAAAGAAAGCCACATTGCATTGCTGCAATGTGGCGCTAAAATTCCTGTCAGTAAAAGTGGAATGACTAAACTTAAAACAACCCTTGGTTGGTAACAATTATTTTTTCTTGTTAACAATCGGCATGTATTCTAATATATAGCCTATTGCCAATCCTCCGCCGGCTGTCAACATATATACCGTCAGAACTCTGAAAATACTTTCATTAAAGTATGAAGCCAGTTCTTTTTGATCAAATATATCCCCTCCATAGCATATAAACACATATACAATCAGTGTTACCATCATCAAAATGAACATAGCTACAACAGTAAGAATTGACCATAGAACCGCATTCTGTCCTCTGCTTATAGCCAGCTTACTATTTCTATAGCAAAATATTATGCTTAGTAGTATAAACTCTAACAACATTATATATTCTTCATAAACTCAGTCACACTTTCCATTACATGGCTTATCTGCGCATCATTCAGACCATGATGACAAGCCAGCAACATACCACCACGCATTACTTTATCAGCCTCAGGATACCCACCCGCTGCAGCTTTGTGTTCGTAGTTTTTGAAGCCCGGTTGACGCAGAATGTTTCCTGTAAACACGGTACGTGTTTGTATATTCCTCTTCTCTAGGAATATCTGCATATCCCTGCGGATAAACGGAGCACTTTCGCGAACTGTTGTAGCAAATGCTAACCAACCCGTACGAGAATCAGGCAATTGTTTAGGAAGAATAAAATGCTCTTCGTATTGGCTGAAGAAATCACGCATACGGCGGTAGTTCTCTGTACGTGTATCTATATTATGTGCTAAATCATCCAGCTGTATATTACCGAAAGCTGCACCCAGTTCAGATGGCTCTATATTGTAACCCGGTTCTTCAAACACAAACTTGGCATCGTATGGAATACCTTCAATTTCTACATTGAAACGGTTTTCTATTTTTTCACTTTCTACAAACAAAGATGAGCTACGACCCCAGCTACGCAACAAGCGGCCACGATCATAAAACGCTTCTGTATTTACACAAAGCATACCACCATTACCTGCACAGTTGATGATGTGGGAACCATAGAAGCTGGTAGTGCTCATATCTGTAAATCGACCTGAAGACGCACCACCAATTTCAGCACCCAGTGTATCTGCAGAATCTTCCAGCAAAAACAGGTTATATTTATCTGCCAGTTCGCGCAGCCTTTGCCAATCAGGCAAGTTGCCTATCAGGTTAGGAATGATCATTGCCTTTGTTTTAGGCGTAATCATTTCCTCAACCTTATTTACGTCAATGTTATAAGTACCCTCTTCCACGTCTACAAATGCAGGCACCCAGCCTTTCTTAACGATAGGCGCAACTGTGGTAGAGAATGTAAGCGTAGGAGTGATGATTTCCGAACCGGGTTCAAAGTCCAACAAGTCCGCAGCAAGGTACAGTGCAGATGAGCCACTGTTTACCATGATACCATACTTTTTTGCATACAATGCCGCTACACGTTCTTCCATTCTGCGTACATGCTTGCCCATTTGGGTGCTGCTGCGCAAAACCTGCATCACTGCTTCAATTTCTTTTTCTCCGTATACTGCTTTGCCGTACGGAACGTGCACATAATCTGTTTGTACCATATCTATAGATTAGAATGCGAATGTAATAGTAAACCCGCAAAATAATAAGTTAACGCTTTTAGAAAAACTTTGTTTAGCAAATGTTTAATAAAAAAGCCCCCGATATAGGAGGCTTTTTTAATTGATAATTATTTCTATTTAACAGGATTACCTTCCCTATCCAGCTCAATCACCTCAAAACCACAGTTTTTAATGCCTTCAAAAACTTTTGCCTTATCACCTACCAATACAATATTTACTTTATCTATTGACGGTAATGTATTCGTGCTATACTGTTTCAGGTCTCCTGCTTTCATATTCATCAGGATATCGTTTTGTTTTTTGGTATAGTCTGATGGCAGGTTATATTCAATAATACGAGACAGGAACCCTGCTTTCTGCATTTGCGACTCGTATTTGCGTGCATCGCTTTGTACCATTGAGCTTTTAGTAAATGCCAGCTCTTCATCTGTAACACCGCCTGCCTTAAACTCTTTCCACAGTTTTACAACATCGTTCAGTGCACTATCAGTAGCTACTGCTTTGATACCTGCACTGAAAGTATAAGTACCTGTATATTTGTCGCCACTGAAAGAAGACCTTGCTCCATAAGTCCAACCACGTTCTTCACGCAGGTCAAGATTCAAACGGCTGTTAAACGCACCACCAAACGGGAAGTTCATAATGCTTGATTTGTAGTAATCGTCAAATGCATCATAACGCATGCCTGTTACAGTACCTATCCTGAATTCTGTTTGAGCAGCCTTAGGAACATCAACAAAATAAATCTTAGTCTTTTCTATAGAAGACGCAGCAGTTGACAGTTGAGGTAGTTGAACAGGCTTATCGTTTAGCTTATTAATGAAAGTGATTTTGTTCAATATCTCGTCTTTATTTACATCACCAACAACAATTATCTCCGCACCATTGCGTGTGAAATAGCTATCGTAATATGCCTGCATGTCACTCAATTGTATGTTGTTGACGGTTTTCTCTGTACCGCTTGATGGCCAACCCAATACGTTGTCATTACCATAAGAGATTTTGTCATACACCACACTTGCTATATAGTTTGGACGAACCATTGCATTCTTAATACCCTCAATATTGCGTTTTTTAATATTGGCAAACGCTTCTTCTGTAAACTTAGGGTTAAGCAAACGCTCTTCGAGTAGTGACAGTGTTTTATCCAGATTTTTGCGCAAAGAACGAACACTAACACTTATACCATCAAAATCAGCACCTACGTTGATGCTACTACCGAGTTTATCCAAAGCAACACTGAATGCCTCTGCAGTATAGTTTTTAGTATCCTCATCCATCATATCGGCAAACATAGATACTAAGCCTGCCTTATCAGGTGTTTTTGAATCAAGCATTCTGCCTCCGTCAAAGTGCATCAATATTGTCACTACAGGTATTTCATCAGATTTAGAACCGATTACTTTTACATTTGCCGGCAGATTTTCTGTCCAATAGTCCGGTGCTTTTACTACAGGACTAGGACCGTTACCAGGTATCTTGCTACGGTCGAAGTTGTCTTTTGCTTTGTTATACTTTAAGCTATTGTAACCATAGTCCGGAGATTTATATGAAGCATCCTTCTTAGCTTCGTAATTATCCACAAGTGCTTTATTGGATTCATCACTTTTGGTTACAACACTTACTATCAGCGCATGTTTGCCTTTTATGTATTTATTATACACACGCATTACGTCTTCTTTTGTAACGCTGGTATAACGTTTCAGTTCTTTACCAATATAGTTTGCATCACCAGTGAAGGTATAATATGCTGCCAATTGAGATACCTTGCGCGAAACACTTTCAAGTCCGTTGATAGTACTACTCTCAGCACTATTGCGGAATTTCTCAATATCCTCATCCGTTACACCACGTTTTTCAAATTCTGCCAACGACTCTCTAACCAGCTTCTCCATATCTGCCAGTTTTTGTCCCGGGAATGGTACCACACTAAAAGAGAACTCACCAGCCAATTCGCTACTGCTGTTAAAAGCAGATGCACTTGATGCTTTCTGTGTCTTTACAAGGTTTTTATATAGTATTGAGTTTTTGCCTTGTCCTATTATTTCTGCAAGACAATCTAATGCTGCCTCATCATTGTTGTAAGTTGGCACACTTGGATAAGTGACACGCAGCATGGGCGTCTTGGCATAGTTATCCAGCATAGACACATACCTGTCTTTCTCCAGATTAACAGAAGGCACTTTAACAGGCTTAACCTCAGGGCCTTTAGGAATAGAACCAAAATATTTCTCTACCAGTTTCACTACATCTTCTGTATTCACATCGCCACCTACAGTTACAACGGCATTGTTAGGACCATACCAACGAAGGAAGAAGTTTTTCAGGTCATTCACGTTAACAGAATTCAGGTCTTCTATATAGCCGATAGTTAGCCAAGAATACGGGTGCCCGTAAGGATAGAAGTTTTTTGACGAAAACTCGCTAACCAACCCGTAAGGCCTGTTATCATAATTCTGTCCGCGTTCGTTTTTAACAGTTGCACGCTGCACTTCAAACTTTTTCTGTGTTACAGCATCCAACAAGAAACCCATACGGTCGGCTTCCAGCCATAGCATTTTTTCAAGCTGGTTGCTTGGAACAGTTTCAAAGTAGTTGGTACGGTCGCGATTGGTAGTACCATTGAGTGTACCACCTGCTTCTGTAATTATTTTAAAATGTTGCTCATCGGCCACGTTATCAGAGCCCTGAAACATCATATGCTCAAAGAAGTGAGCAAAACCTGACTTACCGATTTCTTCCCTTGCACTACCTACGTGATACGTAACATCTACGTGAACAATAGGATCTGAGTGATCTTCATGCACTATCAGTGTCAAACCATTCGGTAATACATACTTTTTATACGGTATAACCACCTCATTGCCTTTCTTTGCAACGGTTTCTACTAGTTTGGCTTGTGCGTATGCGCCATTTATGCCTAATACAGCAACGGCACACAACGACAATAGGATACGTTTCATATCTGTCTGTGTATTTGTGTAAATATAATTGTTATAGCTGGAGAATACTACCCTATTGCTGGGTAAGAGTAAATACAACCCCAAGTATATAATTACCCCCACTATAACTAAAACCGGGATCTAAACGAGTATCGATATCAAATGTATTACCATTTGTAGTAGCTGGCCCTCTGTTACCTGTTTTTAATGTTTGACCATTAACTGAGAGTGGTGTAAAACTCGTATACCCATTGCGCCTGATTGCCAATATACTGGAAGGCATATCTGCACTGGCCCCCATACTCATGGGTGTGAAAGTCGAGCTTTGAGAAGCTACACTTACCTGCCAGTTTACATTACTTTTAACAGCTATAGTAGCCGAATTATTTACCGTAATACCGTTAAAGTAATCATTAGGAGTATTAAATGATATAACACCTGTCAGGTTGGTAAAATTGATACTCAACACAGAATATACCCCAATTGTACCTGATGAACTACCATTAAATGACTTTGGTTGTGCCATGGCAGCACAAGACAACATGAGTAATATGGCAGATAACAAAAGTCTCATGGTTGTGTCATTGTATACAGAATTGTGAAACTATACTGCCCTATGGGGTAGGTATAACCTAATGCCTTCAACCTCAGATTATAATAATAATTAAATACAGAGTTTGAGCTGTATTGTCTGAAAATCAATTGATCTGATGTAGTTAATGACAAAGGAGCGTTTACAATACCGTATGCCCTACTGGAATTGGTAGATGAGTAAACCAGCTGGATAGGATATGGGAATGCCATATAACCTGAAGGGCCTGTATAACTACTAAGCTTGGCGTATACAGAACAGTTATTATTTCTGGATCTTACCCTAATTGTGATAGCCCCGTTAATAGTCTGGTCATTCTCCAGAGTTTCAGGGGAATTGCAATTAAAATTGAGGCCGGTATTGGTGATTACCTCCAAATAATTGTTCCCGTTCTGGGCCTGAGCCTCGGAAACAAATAAAAGTAATAGGTATGTGATTAGAAATAACCGCATTAGATGCAAGTTAATTGATAGTTTGTTTTGCTTTTGTTAAGTAAAAATACTTTTTTTGTGTAACTATTTTAATACATATATGAGGCGATATTGCTTTCCCATCGTATTCGCAGCATTGTTGGTTTGTTTGCCATTCTTTACTATGGCGCAAAACCTTGGTGCTTATCCTACTACTCTCGACTTTAAACTCGGCGCCGGACAGGGCGAGTCGCAAGTCATTAACATTTCTAACGGTTCTAACAAAAAAGTACAGTTCCGGGTTTACCTCAACGACTGGGTACGTGACAGTACGGGCGGACACATTTATTATCGTGCCGATACGTTGTCTCGTTCTTGCTCTAAATGGGTAACGTTTGACAAGAACTTCCTGGAGTTGGAACCGGGACAGTTTTCTCAACTTACTGTAAAATTGCAGATGCCTGAAGATGCAAATGCAGTAAAAGAAATGAAATGGGCTATGCTCTTCATTGAAACCGTAGAAGAAGCTAACGCAGCAAAGGCAGCTTCTACACAAGCCAGTGTAAGAAACCTGTTGCGTCTTGGCGTACACATCTACCAGACACCGCCAACGCTTTCAAGTAAAGAAGTAAAAGTATTAGACCTTGTTCCTTCAAAAGAAGCAGTAAATACATACAACCTGATATGCCAAAACACAGGCGATATTATGTTGGAGTGTAAATCTTATTTAGAGCTTTCATCACTGGCGGATGGTGCCAAAACAAAATTGGATCCGATTGAATACCCAATGTTCCCGGGACAGAAACGTTATGTAACATTCGAGTTGCCAAAGAATCTCGCTAAAGGTAAATACTCTGTATTAGCTGTGGCAGATGGTGGTGAGGATATGTCTTTGGAAGCTATTGAAAGCCAAGTAGAGGTTAAATAACATTCATCTTATCCTAAATATATAGCCCGCACAATGTGTGGGCTTTTTTTATTTACTAAATACAATGATTTTTTTACACCACCAATATAAAAAGGGACAACCTTTCAGTTATCCCTTTACTTCATTATCGTTATTAGTGATTATTTTATTCTGGTAAGTGTTGATGAACACGTATCATCTACCGTAAAGCCTTTTACTCTGTAGTTAATCTTCATCTCATCATCATCGTAGGTACCTGTGCCGTTTATGGTAACACCATTAAGTGTTTGCGCTGGTATAGTAAGTGTTTTATTCGTAGTATTCATAAAGGCATCAACCGCATTTGTCCATACACCGCTCCAGAAACCTTTGATACGTATTTTGTTTACAATTGTTTCATCTTTTACTACATCTACCGTATCGCCTACACTGCCACCTTGAGAGCATAAGCCTTGTTCCATAAACAAACCTACTTGTCCGTCTGCAGCATTGGCATATGGCAGTATGGTTACTTTCATTTTTACATCTGTAAAGCCTGACGTCTGACTAGAACCACGAACCGTAATTTCATAAGTACCTTCTTTAACACGTGTAGACTTCACAGTCATGGTACTATTGAAAGATGGCAAACTGATATTGGGCGTAAATGTAACGCTAAGTCCTTGTGGCAAATTGATGGCAGTAAGCATCACGTTTTCAATCTTACCCTCTTGTCGGTTGATGTATATATTAACGTTTGCCTGACCTATACGCTCCATAGATACATCTTTTACACCTTGTATCAGGTATTTCAGGTCGCCATAGGTAGGTTCATAATATGGCTCCAAATCAGGCTCGCTTTTTCTGCAACTTAATGAAGCTATAGCGAACAAGGGTATCAACAGGTATTTTAGTCTTGCAAAGTTGTGCACTCTTCTAAACATAGCACTAATATACGTATTACTTACCTTATTCAGCACCAAAACACCCTGCAAAAAACTTCATATAACTATTGGTTTATAAGTATTGAACGCATAGATATAGAGCCCGCATCCATTTTATCATTAAAATAGCTGATGTGGTCTTTCTTATCCTGCAGCCCAAGTGTGTACATCAGTGGCAGGTAGTGGTCGTTTGTAGGCACTGCATATCGGGCTATTGTCCCCAACTTGTCGTAACGTATCACACTTTCATGGTCGCCTTTGTCTATGAAGCTCTTTATTTTTTCATCAAACTCATATGCCCATTCAAACCTCGTTTTGTTTTCAAAATCTATCATGCCAAGGTTGTGAACAATATTACCACTGCCCATTATCAGCACACCTTTCTGCCTCAATTCTTTCAATTGTTTCGCCAGTTCATAATGATATTGTGGCGGCTTGCTGTAGTCTATGCTCAACTGCAACACGGGTATATCTGCCTGCGGATACATAGGCAGCAATACAGACCATGTGCCATGGTCCAGCCCCCACTGATAGTCATCTTTTACATCAGTCGTTTTCACAACCAACCCTACCTGTTTTGCCAGTTCAGGTGAACCAGGTGCAGGATATTGCTGTTCAAACAACTCTCGTGGGAAACCACCAAAATCGTGAATTGTCTTTGGCTTTTCCATTGCGGTAACGTATGTACCATTTGTAAGCCAATGTGCCGATATACAAATAATGGCTTTAGGCTTAGGGAGCTGGCTACCCAATTTGTTCCATGTTTTGGTAAACTCATTTTGCATAATGGCGTTCATCGGATTACCATGCCCTACAAACATAACAGGCATCATATCTGTGTGTGGCTGCTCATCAGCCCAACTTTTCAACGCTTGTAGCTTCATTGCAAATGGTGCAAGTATGGTTGCACTACCCAGTTTTAAGAACGTACTTCTTTTCATTTTTCAATTCCTTATACAAAGTTACCCATCACAGGTATCGGCAATTATAAGGTTTTATTATACAAATATATGTACATACATGTAAACAACATCATAACGAGGGAGAGCTTGTGCAACTCTCCCCACTTTACATAGAATTATGAGTGTTATTTCTTACCTACACGTATACTGTCTTCAGTATTCATTGTATTGGCACGCATACCTGTATCATATGCACCCTGTGTTTTGGGTGAATCAGGATTTGCCGGGTCAATCGGACCATACTTAACCGGTGCATCGCCATACAGGTTGGTAGAATCTACCGGTGTACTGCTTGGTGTGTTTTCAAGGTTAGAACCACAACTTGTAAACATCACTGCTATTGTTGCAAATGCAACCAAGATTATCCTTTTCATATACAATGGTTTTAAAGTGTGAAGAATACTTGTCAGTCTTGACTATCAATATGAAGGTAGCGATGTGTGCAGCAGATACATGAGAATTATTGTTAAAGCTTCCCTATAGCATTGTTAAGGTAATATGAAAGAAATTCTACAAGATTATATATCAGCAGAATACCCATACAAAAGAAAATAGTTATATTAGTACAAATCAAAAAACCCGGTTTATGGAACAAAGTATAACCATACAGCAAAGGGCAAAGACTTGGCTGGATAACGGGCTGAATGATCAGCAAATAGAGAATGAGCTACTGGCTACAGGCACAGATGCAAGGCATATACCCGATATGCTGAAAGAGATAAAGAAACTGCGCAATGCGCGCAAAACATCTTCAGGGCTTATCTACATACTGATAGGTGCTGTAGTATGCCTGCTTAGCTGCGTACTTACCATGACATCTACCTATTCTAACAGCAATTTCTCTCTTGTATTATACGGCTTCACTACTATCGGTATTATAGTAGTGTTTATCGGGCTGATGAAGATATTTAATTAAAAAACGCAAGCCATTATGACTTGCGTTTCATTCTATAATATAGTTTTCACTTACATTCCGCAAACACAGGTAGTGTTTGTGTTTTCTGTATAGCTGCTACGCCTGCCTGCACTACCGTCTGCATTAATACCTGTTACTGTTACAGAAGAATCGAATACGATTTTCACATACGGATAATCGTTGATAACTTTATTCAAAGTAGCAGCACTGATTTTTACACAGTTTGTTTCATTTGCATAGGATTGCATGTAATTATTTACATCATTTTCGCCATTGCTTGCGTCTGTATAGCTACCCTTCCCTGCTAAGCTGGCCGGAGGAAACTCACAAGACGGCGGACATACACCGGAACCTACCTGACGATACACTTGCCCGCCTGCTGTAGAAAAGTCTGCTTCTGCGGGAACGACAACATAGCTCGCTACACCATTATTATCCTTGGCCATATACACTTTGATGTTTGTTGCACCATTATGCAGCATATAGCTGACAACAGATGCATCTATCAGAAAACCTTTTGTTTGTGTACCGGCATTGGCAGATGTAGAAAATAAAAATAGCATTACAGCTATCATAACGGCAATCTTTGCGTTTACATACTTCATAGAGGATTAATTTAATGTTTGTTAATGTCAATAAATATATAAATAAATATTAGAATACAATAATGTATTACCAACTTGTTTTTATATATTGTACACTATCAATCTATCTCTATATATGCAACGCTGCAGAATATTATCAGCTGCTCTTTTTCTGCTATTCGTAATAAATCCGCTATTCGTATCGGGAGATATAAAACAACTGTGGCACAGCTTTGCCCAAACAAAAAATGCCGGTGATAAGGTAAACTACCTGATAGCTATTGCCGATGCAATGGACAAAGCCAATGAATATAATGAAATAGACAGCGTGCTTGATATGGCTGTTGAGACCGCAGTACTGAGTGGGTCAGATACGTTGATGGTGAAAGCATACAAATGGTACTTCAGGCTGGATAATACAGACGATGCTGAAGAAGCAAAGGAATATGCCAATGCCCTACTCTCTCTGGCCAAAAATCATGACAACAATGAATGGTATTACTACGCCTACACTGCCATTACCAAAACCAATATGGCAGCAGGCAATACCGAAAAAGCCATAGAAAACGTGAACAAAGCTTTCTACTACGCGGGGCTTACCGGAAACGATACACTGAAAGGGGAATGCTTTATGCAGTGGGGCAAATGCCTGGAACAGACTAATAATAAACTGGATGCATTCAGGAACTACCTGAACGCACTGACAATAGCCCAAAAACAGCAGAACATAGAAGCCGTATTTGACTGCTACGACAATCTATCCTTCTTCTACCTGCTCATTGGCAACTATGCACAGGCCAGAGATTATAAGCTAAAACAAATAGCACTTATACCAAGACTACATATTACAGACTCTACCATCATCATGAATCTGCAATGCGACTTGTCTGAGAAATACTACTACAACAAAGAACGTAGCAATGCCGAAAAGCTGACCAAAAGAATAATTGCCTATGCAGAAAGGCACAATAATAAACGCTTGTATAAAAATGCCATCAATAACCACAGTACCTATCTATTACAAAACGGCATGTTTGCAGAGCTGGCAGACTACTATGTAAATAAATACCCCGGAGAGCTACAGGAAATGCAGCAAAAAGACAGCATTTCATACTACAGACTGATGGCTTATGTGCATGAAAACAATAGCGACATCAGTGCTGCTAAAGCTGCCTATGCAACTGCAGAAAGCATAGTACTGAGAAAACTGGGCGGGCAAAAAATCTATCTGTCCAACTTCCTGAAACGCTATGCGCAGTTTTTACTGAGGAATAATGACAGCAAACTTGCCACCGCAAAAATGGAACAGGCATTTAACGCAGCAAAAGACGCCAACTACCTGCCATACCTGATAGAAAGCAGCAGGTATCTGGATTCGCTATACTATGTGCAGGGTAACATAACAAAAGCCTATACCTATGCAAGGCTAAACAAACAATATGCAGACGAGCAGCTAGCAGTAACCAAACAGGATGCAATGCTGCAAATGGAGATAGACAACGAAACCAAACAAAGACAAATACTTGCCGAACTGGAAGAAAAACAAACAGAACGCAGACACAATCTGCAATACATGGGAATCATCATAGGCATAATCTCATGTTTTATACTCCTGACGATGTTAGGCTCATTTAAAGTCTCGAAGCTTATCATCAAATCCCTCGGCTTCTTCTCTTTCATCTTCTTTTTCGAGTTCATCATCCTATTGGCAGACCATAAAATAATGGAGATAACACACCACGAACCGTGGAAGATGCTGGGTATAAAAATCATCATCATCAGTATGCTGCTGCCTTTCCATCATTGGTTGGAGCATAAGGTGATTCACTACCTGACAGAGCATAAGATAATAGACACTGCAAAACTCTCTCGTTTCAATCCTATTAACCGAAAAGTAAAAACTGAAACAAAGAAAGAAGTGTGACAAAAGTCACATAAAGTCTCTTTGCAATTTGCTAACTTAGTAGAAATAAAAAAGCGAATAAATATGAAAACTACGCTTAGTAAATATAGTCTGATACTTGCAGCTACTGCTATTTTAGGACTCGACTCTTGCAAAAGAGACAAAGACCCTGAACCGGGACCTGTTGTACCTGTATATGGTAGTGTTAACGGAAAAATAAATTATGTGTTTGGCATGGACATGGTGCCTTGGCAACTGAACAAACTATATGTGCATCCAAAAACAGGCGACTCTCTGACGTTTACCAACTTCAGATTTTTCATATCCAACTTCAAGCTGAAAAAAGCAGACGGTACATGGTGGACACAGCCTGAAAGCTATTACCTGATAGATGCTAAAACAGCTGCAGAATCTTCTTTCTCTATTCCTAATGTACCTGAGGGTGAATACACCGCAGTGGAATACACAATGGGCATAGACAGCCTACACAATGTAAGCGGTGCACAAACAGGTGCATTGACACTCTCTTCAGGTATGTTTTGGGACTGGAACAGCGGCTACATTATGCTGAAGGCAGAAGGAGATTCACCTAATTCACCAACAGGCAAGTTTGCATTGCACCTTGGCGGCTTTAGCGGCACTAACAATATAGTAACCGTAAAAACATCCGAGTTTGGTAAAACCGTGAAAGTGACAAATGGCACAACACCAACTATGACATTTACTGTAAACCCTGCAAGACTTTGGCACACATCTCCGGGTTTGGCTACCGTTAGTGTTATACACATGCCGGGTGCAGAAGCAACTACAATGGCAAAAGACTTTTATAATAACGTAACACTCACAAGTGTTCAATAATCAGTAATCAGTTCAGGCATTTATGCGCAGGCAATCCTATATCATATTATTAGCAGGGCTGACGTGTATAAGTGCCTGTAAAGCTGATGCAGACTTTCGCACACCTGCTGCAAACAACACTCCCGAACGCCCATCTCACTTTCCGCCTGCATATTACACACACGATAAGAACACCTATAGTCAGGCTGGTTTTGAATTGGGGAGAAAGCTCTTCTTCGACCCCATATTGTCTGCCAATAATACCATATCATGCGGTAGCTGTCATAAACAAGAACACGCATTTGCTGATGTAAATATCCGCCTAAGCAAAGGCATAGACGGCAAAACAGGCATTCGGCATACGCCTGCCATTTTCAATATGGCATGGAATACCAGCTTTATGTGGGATGGCGGTGTTAATCATCTGGAGGTAATGCCACTGACACCACTTACCAATAAGCTAGAAATGGCCGAGACTATATCTAACATCATCTACAAGCTGAGCAGACATAAAGAATACCCTACCCTTTTTAAAAACGTATTTCATCGAGACAGTATAGACGACCAACAAATGTTTTGGGCTCTGGCACAATACATGAGCAATATTGTTTCTGCATCTTCCCAATACGATGATGTATATACTGGCAAAGCTACCTATACACAAGACGAGCAGGATGGCTACAACCTCTTTAAACAAAATTGCAGTGCTTGCCATGCAGAACCATTACTAACAGACTATAGCTTCAAAAACAACGGACTGGATTATCAATTTACAGACTCGGGCAGGTACCGCATAACACGTAAAGAAGAAGATTGGGGAGCGTTTAAAGTACCCACCTTACGCAACGTAGCTGTTACCGCACCTTATATGCACGATGGCAGATTTACTAGCCTTGAACAAGTGCTACACCACTATGCGGATAGTATAAAGCTAACACCTTCTTTATCGCCTCTGCTAATAAAAAATGGCACACCCGGTTTACACCTTACAGCAGATGAGCAAAGAAAAATCATCCTGTTTTTGCAAACACTTACAGATACAAAGTTCCTGACCAAAGAAGGACTAACGGAATAGATTATTGTTTGAATTCCTGATTATTGATGAAATCATCATCAGTCAGTGTCTTCAGGAATGCTACTAATTGTTGTTTTTCAACAGTAGTCAGCTTTAGACCACCATTCAGTTTAGCGGGCTTTACCATTATCGGGTCTATATTCTTAACTCCTATATGCACCTGATGGTCATAAAACTCTACTACTTCCTCCAGTGTTTTGAACCTGCCATCGTGCATATACTCAGTACGCAAAGCAACGTTTCTCAAATTTGGTGTACGGAACACACCGAGGTCTGCAACATCACCTGTGAAATTGAAACGCCCTTTATCTATGTCTTTTGCATACAAGCTATCTAGCCCGTTATTATGAAATGAATTATCGGTAGCCAGTACCTGAACATGGCAGTGAAAGCAGTCTCCTTTTTCTGTGAAGAATATATTAGCACCTTGCTGTTCTGCATAAGTAAAACTTTCAAGGCCTAGTAAATAGCGGTCATACTTATTGTTTTTTGACACCAATACACGCATAAACTGTGCCAGTGGTTTTGCCATCAGTTCAGGCGTAATATTGTCTGTACCATAGTATTTGCAAAACAAATCTTTGTACTCTTGTATTGCATTTATCTTGGTAAAATCTGTACTGAAGCGTTTTGTCAGCTCTGCAAACATCACGTCTTCCAACGTACCAACAATACGTCCGCTCCACATAAAGTTCTTATACCATGCCAGATTGACCAATGGCATTTTCTGCAAGCCTTTATCAAATGTAGAAACATCGCTAGCAGAGAAACCCATACTTTGCTTGTGGCATGTCTCACAAGACTCTCCGTTGTTTGACAGGCGAGCATCATAAAATAGTTTCTTACCCAGATTGATGCGCTCTACATACATCACATTATCGGCAGGAATATCCGCTATCGGGAAACGTGCAGGATTTACCCAATTATAAGGTGTCATTTCTACCTGTTGGCAACCGGTAGTACCGCCGCCGCCATTATTATTATCCGTCGGCTTTTTACAAGATATGGCCGCGCTTAATAACCCTACAGTTGCTGCAATGATATATGTTTTGTTACGAAGTTTCATAGTATCAACTTTACGTCATTCTAAGTTAGGACAGTATATATACAATATAAATGACCTGTGTCATCACACTTAAAACGACATCGTTAAAGTTACCTCTAAATAACGTGAAGGAGCTATCATGGTTTGCAGAACACCACTGTTTTAATGAGATTTTAAACCTGTTAGAACAAATCATTAACTATCAGTAAATAAATAGAATAGTATTGCCAGATAGCAGCTATTCGTATTTCGCATATTATATTTACATACTGTGCGAAATAATACCTCTGCCATACAACGCCTGACGGCACTCTGGGCGCTTTGCGAAAGCGGCCTCGGCGGGTGGATGCATGCGCTGAAGATACCCCTGACAGGCTTTTTTGTAGGTGGTTTTGCCGTAGTGATTATAGGACTGTTGGCACACTATACCCGCAACAATATGCGGCAGATGCTGCAGGCTACCCTGTTGGTAATACTGGTAAAGGCGGCCGTTAGTCCGCAATCGGGCATACCTGCTTATGTGGCGGTAGGGTTTCAGGGTTTGGTGGGTGCGCTTATGTATCGTGCTATACCCAACTATACTATTGCATCGGTATTGTTTGCCATTATAGCCATGCTAGAGAGTGCCTTCCAGATGTTGCTGATGATGACGATAGTTTTTGGTAAATCGCTGTGGGAAGCAGTAGATAAATTCTTCCAAAACCTGCTCAGCAGTTTTCACCTGCCTGAGGATACGTCTTACAGCTTCTGGATAATAGCCATCTACGGCAGTATATACACCCTTTGGGGGCTTGTTATTGGTATATGGATAGCTCGCCTACCTAAACGGATAGAAGCTGTAGGCAAGCTGCAACTTATTACAGACAATGATGTAACTACACCAACAGGCGGAAAGAAAAGCCCTATACGCAAATTGGTATTCCTCTTATCTACACTGGTATTTATTGCAGTGGTATTTGCATTTAGTGGTAGCATGAGCAAAACCATGTATGCAGTATTGCGCACATTGGCAGTACTGTTACTGATATTCGGCATAGTAGCACCGTTTATGAAATGGGCTATGCAACGATGGATAAACAACAGCCGCAGCAAACACGGCGAGCAGCTACAACCCATACTGGATATGATGCCGCAAATGCGCAGCTATATACGCCCCGCTTATCAGCTGGCTACGTTGCAATACAAAGGCATACGCAAATACACAGGTTTCCTTTTTATACTGATAGTAGCAAGCTTGCAGGGCAATGGAGAATAACAACATCTACATACTGAGCCAACCTATACACAGCGGCAAAACCACCCTGTTGATGAACTGGTTGCAACGTACACCCCATGTTGCAGGTATACTGACACCCGATGTAGATAAATGGCGCATGCTATACGATGTTGCTAACAAAACCTACCACCCTCTACAGGTACGTGCCGGCCATCCTGAAAATGACGTGACGATGATTGGCAAATTTCGCTTCAGTAAAACAAGCTTTTATCTGGCACAGCAAATACTGCAACGCAGCGCCAACAGCAATGCCGACTGGGTGATAGTGGACGAAGTAGGGCTACTGGAAATAAAACAGGGTGCAGGACTTGAACCTTTACTGTCTGATATCATATATTTGTATAAATCCCGAAAGGATTCACAAAACAAACTCCTCTTAGTAATACGCGATTACCTGCTCGACGAAGCCAGGGTTCATTACGGAATAGAAAACGCAACAATACTCGATAAATCGTTTTTTGAATGAGTGTATTACACGGCCTTGTGGTGTGCGGAGGACAAAGCACACGCATGGGGATGGATAAGAGCCAGCTACAATATCATGGTGTGCCGCAACGCGAATGGCTGTATGAACTACTGCAACCATTGTGCGATGATGTACATATATCCTGCAATGCAGAGCAGGCAGCAGAGATTGGCGATAGCTACCAAACCATTACAGATGCCACAGCATACAGACATATAGGGCCTATGGCTGCCTTGCTATCAGCATACAGAATGTTTCCTGATGACAGCTTTTTGCTGGTGGGCTGCGACTATCCGTACATAAAACGGGGTGATATACAAAAGCTGGTACGCGAATACAACGGGCGCACTACCGTATATTTTAACGACGAGGAGAATGTGTACGAACCGCTACTGGGCATCTACACACCCGAGATACGCGATATAGTACTTGCACAACACGACATGGGGCAATACTCGCTGCAATGGATACTGAAACAAGCCAACGCACAGAAGATAATACCAGAAGACACAAGCATACTGCAAAGCGTAGATACCCGCATGGGCTATATGGAAGCATTGGTAAAGCTATCGCAGCGGTACTAAGCCCTTAGTATCTTTTCCATCGCTTTGCCTTTTGCCAGCTCGTCTATCAGCTTATCCAGATAGCGCACTTTCTGCATTACGGGGTCGGTAATATCCTCTACCCTGTAGCCGCAGATAACACCTGTTATTTTCGATGCGTTGGCATTGAATACGGGTGCCTGTGCAAAGAAGTTTTCAAAATCGGTTTTGTTAGCTATCTGCTGTTGTAGTGTCTTGGCATTGTAGCCCGTCAGCCAGTAGATGATGGTATCTACTTCTTCCTTAGTACGCCCCTTCTTCTCAGCCTTTTGTATATACAGTGGGTACACACTTGCAAAAGACATTCTGTAAACACGTTGTGTATTGTCCATAGTAGTGGCAGATGATAAGTAAAGTTAAACAAAGCTGTTCGACTGTTCACCTGTTCGGATTGTGAACACCTGAACAAATTCACCACTTCACGTCATTGCGAGGCACGAAGCAATCTCAAGACAACACAGGATATTCATTACATCTTTTTATTAATTTCCACAAAACTTTAAAACAAATCCAATAACTGGCAATATGACGAACTTACTTAAAGCCCGTTTCAGGCTAATTACACATGTATTGGCGATTGTCTTCATTACACAGTTTATAAATGGCTGTAAAAACAATGATAACAGCATTGTTGGTGAGTGGCGGGGGATGAGCAGCGGAGAAGCCCCACATCCCATTAGTCTAACTTTCGACAAAAATCATTATGCATCTGTACTTATTGGTGATGCAATAGTTGGGGGGAAAAATGATAATAGTGGTCGGGGACGAAAGGTGGAATTAAAATATGAAGTTGATTATTCTAAGACGCCACATACCATCCAATATACGATGGTAGTCGATGACATTCCCAATACAGAAGCATTTATAAAAGGAATATTCAGATTTATTTCTGATGACAGTTTGGAGATTCGAATGTGGTTAGGAAACGATGAAAAATTCAGAGAATTTGATAGCAACGACAAAGAGAACCAAACAATATTGACAAGAGTGCAATAAATTGCATTACACTCGACTGGGGTATTAGTAATCTCACAATATAAGTACTTGTACTGCATAAGGTTGCTTTGCTTCGCACCTCGCCCAGATGTATCGGGATGTAATACAATGATGCGAAGTGGTGAATTTGTTCACCTGTTCGGATTTCGAACACCTGAACACCTGAACAGTTTGTGTTCGGAGTGTACGAAAGTGTACGAGTGTACGAGTTCGTACAGTGGGACATTTTTGTGTACAGGCTGTCCCAAGTGTCCAAGTGTCCAATGTTGGACAGTGGGACAAAAACACCTATTCAGAATGTATTTTAGTTTTTTAGTGTTCGAGTGTTCATGTTCCGAACACCTGAACAGGTGAACAAATTCCAGGAATTCCAAGATTCCAACTTTCTAGAATGCTGGAATGGGAATATTTTACAGTACTACGCTTCTATTTCATGGCCAGCATCTGTTAAAAAATGCTTTAACAGCTTATATGTTTCTACATCCCCCTTAATATGATGAAACATTTTGGTTTCCATATACTCACAACTAAAGCAAATATTTAATACAGATAATATACTACCATGCCTGTCGTAAAATACAATAGCGTCTCTATATACCGGTGCACACAACCACGAAGGCACATCTACAGCTTCGGTCAGCAATATCTGTTTTATTTTTTCAATTGCTTTATGACCTTTATTAAATGTATTTATCTTTTTGCATGAAGCATGAAAATTGCCTTCCTTATCTATAAGGTATTGACTGATACCAACAAGCTTGTACAATGTCTCGCATCGTTCTGCCTCTTGTCCAGAAATATCTTTCCCACGTTTTTTACGAGCCTGTAATCTGTTATACTCTTCCTTAAGCTGTTGCAGAGAGTGATCATATTCCTCCCCTCTTTGAAAAGAGTATGTCTCTATATAATCAAAATCAAGACTACTAATATAATCTGCTGACTTGGTATATGTATATGTCGGGTTCATGCTTCACTAAAACTACAAAATACAGTGTTTGGGTACAATATGGTGTACGAGTTCGTACAGTGGGACATTTTTGTGTACAGGCTGTCCCAAGTGTCCAAGTGTCCAATGTTGGACAGTGGGACAAAAAGACCTAATCAGAATGTATTATAGTTTTTTAGTGTTCGAGTGTTCATGTTCCGAACACCTGAACAGCTGAACATTTTCCAGAAATTCCAAGATTCCAATTTTCTAGAATTCCAGAATGCTGGAATTGGAATATTTCAGGCTGTCCCAACTGTCCCATTGGGACAGTGGGACAAAAACACACAAACATCTGTTAAATTGAAACTAAACGACATCAAACATATAATACCTTATATAATTTTAAGACTATATACTACTCCCTATGACTAATAACATACACACACTATTACTACTAATATTATTGTCTATTAATACTACTGCAAATGCACGTAAGGCAGATAGGATTAAATATTCTTTACGCGAAGTTGACTCACTGGGCTTGTTAGATAAATCTTACGAAAGAGATTTACAAGCATTCTTAAATACTACTCTAAAATTTCCAAGCTTATCTAAAGGTATGCCTGCAGATATAATATATGAGTCTGATAGCTTTGTATATTATGGCTATTATAAAGAATACACATTAAATGACATTAAGCACAATCTTATACACAAAATAAATAAGCAAGCTTTGCAAAAAGCCTTTCTTAACTATAATAAATACACACATAGTGATGTCAAACAATCAGTATCAAACTACATAAAAAAGAATCCTTTGTTTGATGACATGTTAGGACATCGTCAGATAGAATATGGACCGTATTATGTACTTAATAAAGATTATCTGATTGCTCATATACAATACAGAACTGATGTAGATAATTATAAGAAGATTGTAAGCATTATATACTATTTAGATAAAAACAATTTATCAGTAGTAAGTGCAGAACAAGAACCATATCCTTATACTTTCGACTATATACGGAATAATGAATCAACTATTTATGTAACTACAGATAATCTTGAAAGTTATATCAAGAGAATGAAGTATGGTTGTAATAAAAAACATGGTGGTTGTATAGCGTATATGTTTGAAACAGAGGACTATGTATACTACGGGTATGTGTTTAATAATGAAAATCAAAAAGCAGTATATACCTACTATAGAACTAATAGAGATAGTTTAATGAAAACGATACCCGATTATAAAGTAATCACGCCTTATACTATACACAACAGGTAATTTGTCCCACTGTCCAACATTGGACACTTGGACACTTGGACACTTGGGACACCCCGAACACACAAACTGTTCAGGTGTTCACTGTTCGGAACATGAACACTAAAAATTCATAATACATTAAACCACTGTTTTTGTCCCACTGTCCAACATTGGACACTTGGACACTTGGACACTTGGGACACCCTGAACACACAAACTGTTCAGGTGTTCACCTGTTCGGAACATGAACACTAAAAACTTATAATACGTCAAACCACTATTTTTGTCCCAATGGGACAGATGGGACAGTGGGACAGTTGGGACACCCTGCATACAAAACTGTCCAGCTGTACGAACTCGTACACCTGTACACTCGTACACCCCGTACACAAACTGTTCACCTGTTCAGGTGTTCACAATCCGAACAGGTGAACAGTCGAACACCCTCAAATCAACCAATCAACAAGTCAACTAAACACCGTAAATTAGTGGTAATGAATACCTCAGTATCACATATTGCTATCAGAAAAGTATCTGCCGATACGGTTGCCGATGTAGATGATGTACTGGCAACGGAAGAACCGTTGGAGATACGCATCAACTATGGCAAGGCAGATGCCCGTATTCAGAAAAGCCTCTCGGTAACCATGCGCACCCCTGGTGCCGATACCGAACTGGCAGTTGGCTTTCTGTTTACAGAGGGTATTATCCGTCAATACAGTGATGTCAAGGGGGCTTTTACCATCCCCGACAATATAGTGCAGATAGTGCTGAAGGAAGATGTAGAGCTGGACCTTGCTAAGCTGGAAAGGCATTTTTACACCACATCCAGCTGCGGTGTGTGTGGCAAGTCGTCTATCAGTGCCATACAAACGGTGTGCAATATAGAGGCCGGCAGTGATGAACTGCTTATCCCCTCATCACTCATCTACAAGCTACCTGATATGCTGCGTCAGCAACAGGCGGTTTTCGATAGTACGGGCGGTCTGCATGCCTCTGCTTTGTTTGATGCCGCAGGAAGTTTAATTTTATTGAGAGAAGACGTAGGCAGGCACAATGCGCTTGATAAACTGATAGGTGCTGCCCTGCAAATGGGTATTGTACCGATGGATAATCACGTACTATTGCTGAGCGGGCGTGCCAGCTTCGAGCTGATACAGAAAGCAGCCATGGCGGGCATTCGCATCGTGGCGGCGGTGGGTGCACCATCCAGCCTAGCAGCACAAACGGCGGCTGAGTTTGGTATGACGCTTATCGGTTTTCTGCGTGGCGAACGTTTTAATATTTATACAGGCAATCAACGGATAGCAGTATGAAACTAAGAATCAAAGGTAGCTCCATCAGGATACGGGTAACGAAGAGTGAGATGGACAGGTTTGCTACTGAAGGCTACCTGGAGGAGCGCACAGAGTTTGGCAATACCACGTTTATATATGCATTGCAACGCTACGATGCCGATGTAATGGCAGCATCGTTTGCAGATAATACCATTACTGTTTTTATGCCTGCTACCAAAGCGCACGAATGGGCTAACAGCAATAAAGTTGGCTATGAGCACAATGTAGATTTGGGCAATGGCCAAAAGCTGTACCTGTTGTTGGAAAAAGACTTTAAGTGCCTGGACGAAACACACGATAATCAGGACGACAACTACGACAACCCTGCGGCCATACTCTATAACATGCAAAAGAAATGAGCGAAGACATCAACAAGCAAGAACAGCCCAATGCGGAGAACCCCGAAGAATTTACGGGGATAAAATTCACGCATGTACATGACGCTGCCGCGGGCATACCTGCTGTTATATCCAGCATCAAGCATGTGTTTGGGGAGATGAGTTTGGGGCGTGGTTTCAAAGCATTGGCAAAGCTGAACCAGAAAGATGGTTTTGATTGCCCCGGCTGTGCATGGCCCGACCCTGACGGCCACCGCTCTCCTATTGCAGAGTATTGCGAGAATGGCGCTAAAGCCATTGCCGAAGAAGCAACGACTAAAAAACTACATGCCGATTTCTTTGCCAAATATTCTGTACAGGAACTGGCAGAGAATGATGATTATCGTATAGGTAAAAAAGGCCGTGTGGCAGAGCCCATGTATCTGCCCAAAGGCGGTACGCATTACCAACCCATCAGTTGGGACAATGCATTTAAGAAAATAGCCGAACACCTGAACGCGTTGGAGAGCCCCGACGAGGCTGTGTTCTATACATCAGGACGTACGAGTAACGAGGCTGCGTATTTATACCAACTCTTTGTACGCGAATACGGGACCAACAACCTGCCCGACTGTTCGAACATGTGCCACGAAAGCAGTGGTGTAGCGTTGAATGAAAGTTTGGGTATAGGTAAAGGCTCTGTAACGCTCGAGGATTTTTACAAGGCAGAAGTCATAATAATACTGGGGCAAAACCCCGGTACCAACCACCCGCGTATGCTCAGTGCTTTGCAAAAAGCCAAAGAGAACGGGTGTACCATTATATCCGTAAATCCGCTACCCGAAACTGGTTTGATGGGTTTCAGCAATCCGCAAACAGTAAAGGGCGCATTGGGTATCAAAGCAAGGTTGACAGACATATTCCTGCAGGTGAAACTGAATGGAGATATGGCACTGCTCAAAGCCATTACCAAGCTGCTGATGGAAGAAGAAGCCAAAGCACCCGGTACGGTTTTCGACCTCGATTTCATTGCAAAAAACACAACAGGCTACGAAGATTATCTGAATAACGTCAGCAAGTATAATCTGCATGAACTGGCAGAAGCATGTGGTATATCGCTTGAGCAGATAAAGCAAACAGCCGAAATATTTAAGAACAAAAGCAAGATAATAGCTTGCTGGGCTATGGGGCTGACACAGCACAAAAACGCTGTTGATACCATTAAAGAAGTAGTGAACCTATTGCTGCTGAAAGGCAGTATTGGCAAAGAAGGTGCAGGTACCTGCCCTGTGCGCGGGCATAGCAATGTGCAGGGCGACAGGACGATGGGCATCTACGAAAAACCTCCAAAGGCTTTCCTAGATAAGCTGCAACAGGTGTATGGTTTTGAACCTCCACGCAATCACGGATACGATGTAGTAGATTGTATACATGCCATGCACAAAGGCAAGGCAAAAGTGTTTATTGCCATGGGTGGCAATTTCCTTTCGGCTACACCCGATACGGAATATACCGCAGAGGCATTGCGCCGTACCAAACTCACAGTGCATGTATCTACCAAGCTGAACCGCAGCCACCTGATAACGGGCGAAGAAGCATTGATACTCCCCTGCCTGGGACGTAGTGATAAAGATGTGCTGAAAGGTGAGGAGCAATTCATCAGTTGCGAAAACTCGATGGGTGTGGTGCAGATGAGCAAGGGCGGATTGAAACCCGTATCAGACCAACTACTAAGCGAACCTGTGATAGTAGCCAAACTGGCGAAGGCGACACTCGGCAATCGTAGCAAGATAAACTGGGATTTGTATCTGGAACATTACGACTATATCCGCAACGATATAGAACTGGTAATACCGGGCTTTGATAGTTACAATCAGCGTGTGCGTCAACTGGGTGGTTTCTACTTGCCCAATAATGCACGCAATGGTAAATTCAATGTGCTGACAACAGGCAAGGCTCACTTCAATGTAGCCGATGTAATATTCCCTAAGCTGGAAGATGGCGAGTATATGATGATGACCATCCGTAGCCACGACCAGTTTAATACCACCATCTACGGGTTGGACGACCGTTATCGCGGCATCCTCAACGAGCGCCGTGTTATCTTCATGAATGAGAAAGACATACAGAAGGCAGGCTACAAAGCCAACGATGTGGTAGACCTTTACAATTATCACGAAGGGGTGGAACGTGTGGCACGCAAATTCATCATTATACCATTCAGTATACCGGAGCGTTGTACAGCTACCTACTTCCCCGAAACCAACGTACTGGTACCGATAGGCAGCGTGGCAGACAAGAGCAATACCCCTACATCAAAGATGGTAATATTAAGAATACGTCCGCACGTAGAACAAGCGTAGGGGTAAATCGCCTTTTGCGTGTTATATTTGTACGTTTACGAATATTGAAAAAACGCATCTTTTGGCTTTAGTATATTATATAGCACTACCGTTTATCTACCTGATATCGATATTGCCATTCAGGGTACTGTACATGGTATCCAACTTTTTCTATATACTCCTGTATCATATACTCGGATATCGTAAGGAGGTCGTGCATACCAACCTGCGCAATTCATTCCCGGACAAAAGCGAAGCAGAAATAAAAGCCATCGGCAAGCGTTATTATAAATACCTGTGCGATCTGTTTCTGGAAACCTTCAAGACACTGACCATTGGCAAAGAGGCTATGCAAAAACATTGCTACTTCCACCCAAGTGCAAAGGAGCTGTTTGATAAACTGGCTGCTGAAAACAAAAGCATCGTATTAGTAATGGGACACCTGGGCAATTGGGAATGGGCAGGAAATACCTTCAGCCTTCAACTAAAACAGCAATTGTATGTTATATATCATCCTATCAGGAATAAATATTTTGATTGGCTGATGTATAAAATGCGTACACGCTTTGGCACCAAACTGATAGCTATGAAAGATACTTTCAGAGAAATGCTGGAGAACAAAAATGAACTGAATGCTACTGCCTTTATTGCAGACCAGACACCTGCACCCGAAAGTGCCTACTGGACGAAATTCATGCATCAGGACACACCCATATTTCGTGGTACAGAACTGATAGCAAGAAAAATAAACTACCCTATCGTATATGCAACCGTCAAGCGTGTGAAGCGTGGTGAATATGTGATGTATGCAGAACTGCTTTGCGAAAACCCTAAAGCAACCAGTGAGGGAGAAATATCTGAAATGCACACACGCAAACTGGAGCGTGATATTATAGAACAACCTGAAGTATGGCTTTGGTCGCACCGCAGATGGAAACACAAAAAACCAACAGCATAATGCGCACAGGCAGAGAACTGATACTGGCTACCAAGCCATATACAAAAGAAGACCGTACCAAAAGCTGGATGCTGCTGGTATCTACTCTTTTGCTGCTTGCTACTGCATTGGCAGGGGCTTTCTTTATACCATATACAGTATTGCGCCTGGTATGCAGCTTGCTGGCAGGCTTGCTGATGGTACGCATGTTTATCATCTACCACGATTTTCAGCACCATGCCATCCTGCACCGTTCAGTATTGGCAGATGTTATCATGACCACGTACGGATGGTATGTGCTGGTACCTGCCAGCATCTGGAAACGCTCGCACGACTATCATCACGCACATAATTCAAAACTATTCAGTGCCAGCATAGGCTCTTACCCCATAGCCACCAAAAGCAAATACCTGAGCATGACCAAAGGAGAAAGACGCATGTATCTTTTCATCCGTCATCCTTTTACCATCATCATGGGTTATTTTACCATGTTCATTATTGGTATGTGCATCAGCTCTTTTGTAAGTGCACCAAAAAAGCACTACGATTCGCTGATAGCACTAGTATTGCATGGCCTGCTCAACTGGTTCATTTTCACCACCTTCGGTTGGGAAACATGGTTGTTCTTTGTATTCATACCCATCTTCCTTGCATCGGCAATGGGTGCATATCTGTTCTACGCACAACACAATTTTCCTGATACTAAGTTTTGCGATAAGGAAGACTGGAAATACGAAATGGCTGCTTTGGAATCATCGAGTTATATGGTGATGAATCCTTTCATGCAGTTTATGACTGGCAACATCGGTTTTCACCATATACACCACCTCAATTCGCGCATACCTTTCTACAGATTGCCCGAGGTGTATAAGGATTTCCCTGAATTGCAGGATGCAAGAACAACAACGTTGAAACCGAAAGATATTATAGCTTGTTTCCGACTGAAAGTCTGGGACCCCGAAGCAAATAAAATGATTGGGTTTAAAGAGCTGAATGCCTTAAATTAGTATATCAATCCGTTTCACAAACACTAACTGAGCCATGCTGGATATACACGATATCACAGAATACCTTGCAGGCGATACGCCTATCAGCGAGTTTGCAAATACAGAGATAAAGCGCATCATTACCCACATACAGCAGCAACTGGCTGTGGTAGAAACAGGTGATGAAGACTACGAACTGTATCTGAAAGGCAACCCAAATGCACTGATTGAAAAACACCAGATAGACATCAACTGGGAAACCGACACAGAAGCATTTGACGATAGAATTAAAGAACTGATTGTAGAGGCATCTAATCAGTAAGTAAACACGCTACTAATCTTCTCTGCTACTCTTACCGCCCTTCTTGAATGCGCGGTTAATCCACATGATGATACCTGTTACAGGCAATGTGAAACCAATAAGGCATGCCAACAATGCTATTACTTTGGATGTAGTACCAAATATAGCACCCGTATGCACCGGCTTGAAGGTAGAACGAACTTTTGCGCCCGTACTCCTGTCTTTAAACAATAACTTACCTGCTACAGTACCACTATAAGCATCTATATAGTAAGCATCGGTAGCCGTTTCGTGAGCAGCATCTTTGCGTAGCACAGACACCATATACACTTCATCTTTTTCTTTAGGTGCATTGATGTTGTAAAACACTGCATCAGGTTGTGAAGCACTGATAACACCCAACACTTTATCAAAGCCTATCTTCTTCACGCTATCTGCAACAACCAAAGATTTTGGTGGTTCAGGATTTTTGAGTGGCGAACCTGTTACTTTATAAATACCATCGTTGAACCATTTGAAAGACCATGCCAACCCAGTAAAAGCAAATACAAACAGGAAGATGGCACTGTAGAAACCCAACACAAGGTGCAGGTCGTGATTCACACGTTTGAAGCTGGCATCTGTTTTTATCTTCAGCCTTTGCTTTAGTATACGCACATTGGCAGGCCACCAAAGTATAATACCTGTAATGATGATGAAGAGGAAAATAATCGTACTCACACCCACTATCATCTTACCCGGGTCATCAGCCAGCAGCCAGCGGTGCAGGCTCATTACTTTGAAGAAGAAAGTCTTGCGGTTATCTACCACTTCTATTATCTCACCTGTGTACGGATTAGCATAAGCCCTCAACCCACCACCTTCTTTTTTCTTATCTGCTTCTTTGCCCTTGCCTTTTTCTTTGCCGCCTTCAGGTTTACGTTCTTCGGGTTTAGCTCCTTCTTTCTTCTCTTTATTATCGGGCCTTACATTCAGCTCGACTGCACGCGTAGCATCACTATACACACGCACACCGGTTACTTTAGCATTTGGCATTTTAGCCTTCAGGTTAGTTATCAGTATTTCGAGCGGCAGCCTTTGTGTAGTTGGTTGCACATAGTAGCGTTCTTTGGCAGATGCATGTTGCAGCTCTTCTTCAAACACAAGTATTGCACCCGTAAGGCAGGTAACCATAATTACCAAACCTGCTGCAAGACCAAGATATAAGTGTATTCTCCTCCAGAAAACTTTCATACAAGTAATGCTTCTAAAAATAAAGCACGGCAGTGGAAACTACCGCGCTATGATTAATACAAAAAACCACTAGAATTTATACGATACTGTGCCGATAAATTGTCTTGGAGCTATCGGGTTTACACTGTTGTCATCATGTACATGATAGCTCAGTACATCTGTAACATTCGTCATCCTCAGGCGTACAGATATATTGTTATTGAACTGGTAGCCGATGCTTGCATCCAATTGTGTGAAGGCAGAAACAGGCATCAGTTTATAACTGTCATTTTTCACTTCTTTACCATTGATGATGTAGCGAGTAGAACGCCCTGCAAACCTGTCACCGAAATACAATACAGATACACCGAGGTTCAAACCTTTCAGGAATGTCTTGTTGCTGAATGCATAATACAGGCTGGCATTAGCCGTATGTTGCGGATTGTAGCGCAGCAGGCTACCCACTTCGTAGATATTGCTCTTGGTATATTTTGTTTCGTTGAAGCTATAACCTGCAATCAGTGAAAACCCTTTGTAAGATTTCGTCATGATGTCTATTTCTATACCTTGGCTTGTCACTTCACCACCCATTTCTTTTGCATTAGGATACAGTGAGTCGAGCACAGGCTGTACGAAATTGCTGTTTACAATGCGGTATGCTGTTACGTTTGCAGATATCAGACCTTTAAACAATTCGTTCTTCACACCCGCTTCGTACTGTATGTATGTAGATGGTGCCAGTGGCTTACCGTTTACATCCAGATTAGCAGAACCTGTATTAGGTACAAATGATGTAGCATAGCTTGCAAATACAGACATGGTATTCATTGGCTGATACACAATACCTACACGTGGTGTAACTGCATTATCAAAATTGATAGACTTAACGCTTGTGTTCTTAGCATACGTCAACACTTCCGATGTTGTTTGCAGATAGCTGTATCGTGCACCTACCAGTACTTTCAGGTTATTCAGTAAGCTTATCAGGTCTTGCGCATAAGCACCTACACGGTTGATGGGTGCTTGTGTCAATGTGTTTTTAGTAAGCGATGGCATATCTGAACGCTGCTGGTACATATTCATATCATACACGTTTACAGAGTCGTATTTAGTAATAGCATTGTATGCGGTAGTATTAGTCAGGTATTTATCAACATCCGCACCTACCAGTACATTGTGTTCTATACTACCTGTGTTGAATTTACCCGTCAGGTCCAGTTCTGTCATATAGTACTCTTCAGCAGCAGCAGAGCGTTGTACACCACGTATCCATTTACCGCTTGTAGCTATGAAATTACTTGAAGCATTTGGCCTTGTTGTACCGAAAAGCTCACCATTATAGTTTTGCAAACCTGTTACGTTGCGCAGTTCCCAATTATTGTTAATGCGGTATGTAGTAGTAGCTGTAGCACCCATTTGCTCTACTTTATTATAAGACCATGCAGCACCAATAAAACGATTGCGTGGAATATCTATTAGCGTATAGTTAATTGCACCAACACCATAGTCTACCGTACGATTATCATTCAGGTAATCGCCCTCTACCAGTATGCTTATTTTCTTACCTGCATTTATCAGGAAAGACGGATTGATGTAAAAGCGTTGTGCATTTACTTCATCACGGAAGCTGCGAGATTTCTCATAAGTACCATTCAGTCTGTATGCAACATTGCCGCTTACCGGTCCGTAAATATCAAATGTAGGTTTGTACAGGTCGTAGCTACCAATGCGCATTGTTACCTCTCCACCTTGTTGAAATACTGGTTTCTTGGTTACAAGGTTCAGCACACCACCTGCAGATACATTACCGTACAGTATGGCAGAGCTACCTTTCATCACCTCTACACGTTCCATGGCACTTATCTCGGGCATGATGCCGTTGTTGAAACGCACACCGTTCTTAAAAGTATTATTGCTGCTGAATGCAAAACCACGGCCTGCTATCTCTTGTTGTACACCACCTGTAGCACCCATCTGGTACACACCATTTACATTCTTCAGCGCATCGCCTACAGTGCCTACCTGTTGTTGTTGCAACACTTCCTGGTTAATGACCATTACACTCTGTGGCAATTCCATTGGCTTGATGGCCAACTTACCTATTGATACAGGCTGACGGTTGTAGCTTTTTACACTACTTACTATAACATCATTCAGTTGTTTAGCATCTTCGCGCAGGGTAAAGTCAACAACACTTTCTCCTTCCAGTACTTTTACCGTCTTTGTCTGCTCTTGTAGCCCTACCAATTTTGCAACAATGGTATGTTCGCCATCTTTTACATTCTTAATTACATAAGTACCATTTTCGTCTGTCACCGTTCCTTTGGTAGTACCTTTTACCAGTACATTCACGCCAATAGCAGGGCTGCCGTCACTGGTTAGGATTTTACCCTTAATAGTACCCGGAGGTTCTGCCAAGGCATTGAATGATATAAATAATGATAATGCGAGCGTAGATATTGTGCGAGTGTTCATCTGTTTTTCTTTATCGGGCGCAAAGAAACAGTCCAACAATCTTCTACACTTTCAAAATCGGGAAAAACTATACTCAAAATCAGGAAAAACAAAAGGCGAAGCATCATGCCCCGCCTTTCAACTAAAACCGTAATATATTGATAACAAATAGATTACATACGCTTAATAGTACAGCCAATTGACTTGGTACTGTTAGGGTCAGGGCCCAAACCAATCAGCATTTTATCAATAGCATCTTTCAGAAACATATTCTTAGATTCTGCCGGTGCTGATGGATTATCTTCCATTGCGCCTTTATACATTAGTTTACCACGTCCATCAAACAAGAATACCTCCGGTGTACGTGTAGCACCAAATGCATCTGCCACAGCCGATTTTTCATCTATTACATAAGGCACTTTATAGCCCATTTTCTTAGCGTATTTAGCCATCTCTTTATCAGAATCCTCATCACCACGCTTTGCCTCATTCGAGTTGATGATAACCATACCTATCTTCTTTTCGGTAGCGTATGCCATCATTTCTTTGGTACGCACCTCGCTCTTTACTACATAAGGACAGGTATTGCAAGAGAACATTACCAACAATCCTTCACCTGTCTTGGTTTTCTCCAGTGTTATGGTTTTCCCGTCGGTAGATTTCATGGCTTTGTCTGCCATAGGTATATCAGTACCTATCTCTATACTTTTAATATTGTTTTGCGCCAGTACAGAGAATGAACTGAACAGTGCAGCAGTCAGCAATAGATTTTTCATGCAATGTAGTTTTTTATGAAGTTACGATATAGAGACAATTGAAAACTGTTAAGGTTTACTCAAGACTAATATTTTCATCGCCATCTTTGTATGGCACATACGTGATGATGAATTGGAACATCTCATCCGTTGCACGCATACTGCCGTTCTGGTCTCTCACCAGTCTTGGCGGGCTAAATGGATTGTTCATATTGTTCTTCGTATTGTCATACACACCTTCTGCTACTATCGTGCTACCCTTTGGAATCTTCACCAGCTTCTTGAAGGTATAGAAATACTGCCAGTTAAAATCCCACTTAGGTATTGATATTAAGCGGATTGTATCGCCATCGGGCTTTAGTGCATAGGCTTTAAAGCTCTTGCCTATCAGGTGCATATGTGGGTTGATGGTAAGTACAGATATATCTTCGGGTATGGTGTATTTACTATACACATTCTTTACCGTATTAGGCTGCAATACCAAATCGGGCAAAACTGGCGACACACCAATAGTACCTAACTGAAACTCCTTAACAGGACGATTAGGTGGTAGTTTCGAAAAAAAGATATTGATGTACGAGCTATCCCATACAGCTTTGTCTTTGGTAAAACCGTAGTGCAGGTCGTTCAGCAAGAAAGCACCTTTGCGTGGCAGCTTATATCCGCCTAATCCTTCAGGGTAGCGTTGGCCATAAGTACCAGGCAGATAGTTTACTACAGATTTCTGCAATGTTGGGTATGTACCATCATCATTGGGCAAGCCCAGTTTCTCAAATGCTATTTTGATGGTAGAGTCCTCTATCATGTCGGCTATGTTCTCTCCCACATACACAGTCTTTTTCTTGTCAAAATCATACTTCACCATATCACCATTCACATGGTGTACTACCCCACCATTGCCCGGCATAAATTCTACTACACTGGCATAGGTATCTGCAGGTAATTCAAATGGAATCTTAACAAGCAAAAACTTATCGCTGCTATTGGCAGGCAGCAGATATGGTTGCACTGGTATGCGCAAATCGGGCGTACCTATCAATGAACCTTTGGGATAATCAGGCAGCTTGGGCATTTTATCCGCGGGGCCTTCTTTCATACCATCTTGCACCCATTTTTCAACAAGGCGTATATCGCGCTCACTTACCACCTTCTGCCCCACAAACTCTGTATAATGCGGATCTGCAGGCCATGGTGGCATCATGCGTTCGCGCATTACAAAAGCACTGGCAGCGCCATACTTCTTGGCATCAGCATAGGTAACAAGATTAAAGTGTGCACCGCCACCCTCTCTGTGGCAGCCTGTACAGTTTTTGTACATCAGCGGTGCTATATGCTCGGTGTATGTAACACTATCAGGCATTCTGTTGGGGTTATCGCATGCCTGTGTCAGCAATACAATACCCAACACACTACTTATTATGCTGTTTGGCTTTAACCTCATTATTCGAAAATTTACCCAACAAAATGCTCACGTTCAGTTCAAAACCCAACAGTATCACCATGGTATTGAGCCATACCCACACCATGAATGCCATCAACGTACCGATAGAACCGTAAACCTTGTTATAATTGATAAAGTTGTTGACCAGAAAGAAGAAAACAACGGTTGTAATAACACTTAGTATAGTAGCAAACACAGACCCCGGAGATACAAAACTGAACTTGTGCACTAACGAGGAACCGTATGTGTATATAAGTGATATCATGGTAAATACCAGCCCAACAAGTATCAGCATACTAACCAGCTTTACTACTATCACGTTATTAAATACACTCAGGATAAGTCCGTTCAATGCCTCACTTTGCAGAATGAGTGCTGCAAGACTTAGCACTGCCACACAAATAAGCATAACAGTCAGTTTTATGGCTGTCCATCTCCTTTTGAGCCCTGAACGCTCTATGTGTATTTTGGTGCTTCTGTCAAAACTGTTCATCAATCCCATCATACCGTTGGATGAGAAGAATAAGGTAAGCAAGATACCGTAAGACAAGAGGTCTTTGCGTTCGGTATTCATAAAGTCTATTATCAGCCCAGAAAGACTTTTGTAGATGGCAGGTGGTAATGCCAGCAGCTTCAGCGTATCCAGCATGGTCACCTCTACATCGCCCAGTGGCAGGTATGGTATCAGCGAAAACAAGAATAGCAGTGTTGGCGGTATAGCCATCAGAAAGTTGTACGTAACCGCAGCGGCACGCACATTTATCTTTGTATTCGATACTTCTTTGATGAAGAACCCTGCAACATCAAACAAAGACACCCCCTGAAAACCCGGCAACACCGCCCTCTTTGCCCAATTGGTTATAACCTTTATGGGTGGTAGTTTCAGAATGGCTGCTTCCAGTCTTGTCATACCACAAATTACGGCTAAAGATTGCTGAGAATGAAATCTGTCATTCTTTTATATAAATGCGGCCTTGCATTGCCACCCGATATACCGTGGTTACGGTTCGGGTAGTATTCACCGTCAAATTCTTTATTGGCTTTTATCAATGCATCTGTCAGCATCACTGCATTCTGAAAGTGTACGTTATCATCAGCAGTGCCGTGTATCAGCAGGTATTTAGCTTTCAGGTTGGCAGCCATCTTCTCAGGGGCGTTGTTATCATAGCCTTCTGCATTTTCCTGCGGTGTACGCATGTAGCGTTCTGTATATATATTATCGTAGTAGCGCCAGCTGGTAACAGGTGCTACAGCAATACCCATCTTAAACACATCCTGCGATTTGAATACGCAAGTGCTGCTCATAAAACCACCATAACTCCAACCCCATATACCAATACGGTTCTTATCTACATAGGTCTGATTGCCCAGCCATTTTGCAATAGCTATCTGGTCGTCGCTTTCATACTTACCCAACTGCAGATAGGTTTTTTTCTTAAACTCTTCACCTCGGAAGCCTGTACCTGTACCATCTGCACAGAAAACAATGTATCCTTTTTGTGCCAGCATCTGATGCCAGAAGAAATCGCGTATCGGGAACCTGTCTGCTACTTCTTGTGAACCTGGCCCGCTATACTGATACATCAGCACCGGATATTTTTTATTCGGGTCGAAGTTGGGAGGCGTTATCATCCATGTCCAGAATGTACTGCCATTACCCGGGTCTATTTCTTTGATAGCTATGTTGCCCAGGTCATAATCGGCCATTACATCTTTTAGCCCTTTATTGTCTTCCAGTGTTTTCAGAATCATACCATCCGCATCTCGCAGATAATATACAGGTGGCTGATTGATGCTTGAATGTTTATCAAGGAAGTAGTTATACCCTTCTATTGGTGTAATGGCGTGTGTACCGTCTTCTTTAGTAATTGTCTTACGTTTCTTACCATCCCAGTTTACTACATACAGTTTGCGTTCTACCGGGCTGTTTTCTGCTGCTGTGTAGTACACCAGTTTCTTTGTCTTATCTACGCCAGTTATATCTGCAATATCATATTTGCCGGGTGTCAGGTCTGTCAGTTTCTTCTTCTTCCAGTCCCAACGGTGCAGGTGTACATAGCCGCTTGCCTCGCTGGTAAAAATGAATGAACTATTATCGGGCAGAAACTCCATATTATCATTCACCTCTACATAGCTCTTGTTCTCTTCTGTATAGATGACTTCAGATTTACCAGTTGCAGCATTGGCAAACAACAACTCTACTTTGTTCTGCAATCTGTTCATTCGGTAGATGCAAAGTGTCTTAGGATCGTTTGTCCATTTGATGCGCGGTATATATTGATTGGTTTCCGTACCTATATCTGCTTTGATGGTAGTACCGCTTGCTACATCATATATCTTGATTTCTATTACCGAATTCGGCTCACCTGCTTTCGGGTATTTGTACTGATAGTCTTTAGGATAAAGACCGCCATAAATAGCCATATTGAATTGCGGCACTTTGCTTTCATCAAACCTGTAGAATGCTATATACTTACCATCCGGCGACCAATCGAATGCGCGAGTGAATTCAAACTCTTCTTCATATACCCAATCACAGTTACCATTTATTATTTTATTCCACTCACCATCTGTAGTTACCTGCGGGTTTACACCTGTTTCAAAATTGATGATGTACAGGTTGTTACCTTTTACATAAGCTACTGCTTTACCATCGGGAGAGAATGTAGCATGCAATACTTTGTCATTATCAACCGCTGCTATGCTTTTAGTAACTATGTCATACACATACACTTTGTTAAGTACCGAACGGCGATATACATTCTGGCTTTCGGCTTTCAACATCAGCTTCTTTTCATCTTTGCTAAAGCTGTAATCATCAAACTTTACCGGCTTGCCGTTGAAGAGTGTCTTGGTATTATCAAACAACACTTCTACCTCTGCCCCCGTTGCCAGATTGTATTTCTTTATTATTTGCGTATCGCCTTTCTGTTCTGTCTTGGTATAGTGCAGGCCATCCTTCATACCGTTAAAGCCCGGCACACTCTTCATGCGGAAGGTGTTGGTCTTGAACAGGTCGTCCATGGTAATTTGTTTTTTGGCCTGTGCGTTGGCAAGCTGTGCCACCAGCAGCGACACTATAAGCAGAGCGTATTTCATATCGGTAGTATGTATCCCCAAAAATAATCGGTATGACGGATAGTTAAAACATTAAAGAAATCATAAAAGGGTCAGAAAGCGGGTGAAAAATGCAATATGCCGATACCCGCATCGTTATATTCTCAAAACCAACTATTATGAAGAAGATACTCTTGGCCGCGCTGATGGCAGCTTTCAGCGCACAGGCTTTTGCATGCACGCCTGCACCACCACCGGAAGTAACAGACGTAAAACCGGGTATAACCACCCAAAAACAAGTTGAAGAAATGTTTGGCGAACCCAACACCATCAACAATAATGGCAATAAACAGCAGTGGTTGTACAATATCAAAGACAAAAGGATCATGTTGGTTTGGGACAAAACCACCAAACAACTGCTTGAATATAATTACTCAGCAAGCGCATCGGCAACAGAGGCAGATCAAAGCCTGTTGTGCAAAATGAATGTTGGCACAACACATACAACAGATGCCGTACGCTTGTTGGGTATACCAACCGAATACAGGATAGAGAAGAACCAAGAGATGGTCATCTACAGAAATAAGAACAGTTATATGCGGCTGAACTTCAAAGACGAGCTATTGCAGAATATAGATATATCCATTAAAGCAAAAGGATAAATGCGAGCGGTAACAAAAAATCCCCTTGTTTCTACAAGGGGATTACTGTTTTATTATAGTTTCTATACTAATAATCGATTGTAGCCTGTATGCCTCTGTCTATAAGGGCTTCGGCCTGCGGGCGCAGCATTTCAAACGTACCTTTCCTTACACCGCATTTACCTTTGTGGTGAATGATAAGGGCGCATTGTTCTGCCTGTTCAGGATAATGTTCACAAATTTCCATGAGCGATTCAATAACATGGTCGAACGTGTTTACGTCATCGTTCCACACAATCAGGTTGTGCATCTCCTCTACCAGTACATCCTCATCAGCATCCTCTTGTGTCTGCCACTGAATACCACCCATTTGATATTCTCTTGAACTCATTTACTTGTAATTTTTTGCAAATATAAGGGATTTGAGAATTTGCAGCCAAACCTATCTTTGCACAATGTTTACCAAAAAATCAATGGACGAGCTGGAAAGGCTGAGTGCAGATGAAATGAAATCTGCCGAAAAGCATCCTGTAATAGTGATAATGGACGATGTACGCAGCATGCACAATGTGGGCAGTGCCTTCCGTACGGGTGATGCATTTGCCATAGAGGCGCTATACCTTTGCGGCTATACACCTACCCCACCTCATCGGGATATACACAAAACAGCCCTCGGCGCTACAGAAACGGTAAGCTGGAAACATTTTGAAGCCACGATGGATGCCGTAAACCATGCCAAGGCACTGGGTTGTAAAATATATGCTGTAGAGCAGGCACATAACAGCACCATGCTCAATACATTGCAATGGCAGAACGAACGCATAGCACTGGTATTTGGCAACGAGGTAAGCGGCGTAAACGATGAAGTGATGGCTATGGCAGATGGCTGCATAGAGATACCTCAATTTGGCAGCAAACACTCACTGAATATATCTGTAAGCATGGGTGTGGTGCTTTGGGAAATGGTTAGAACCAAACACATAATGCAGCCGTAGTTACCAGATTGTTCTTTACAGGCATACCATATTTGGCAAATACAAATTGTCCGCTGCTATAGTATTTACCTTCAATACGAAGCATGGCATGCTTGCTGATGCTGTAGTCTAAACCCAGGCTATTGCCCCATGTGCGAAACTGACGGAATGTAGCACCACGTATCATCAACCCGTAGTAGTCATCATAATACTCGCAACGGGCAGCAATGGCCATCTTCTTGCTTGCCGCATATCTTAGTATCAGTGCAGGGCTGTACCATAGTCCGTAAGCATTATCCCCTTTTGTTACTTGCTCTGCGCCTATATCGTAGGCTGCTGCTATCTCCCAACGTTTAGCAGGTTTATACACTGCATAGAAGTTGTGATACCAACGCCATTTTCTCAGGGTGTCAGGCTCGTTATTGCACACAATATTGCTATAGTTGATGGTCAGCTTGTCTGATGGTGTATAGGTAAGCTGCAAGCCAAATGCGGGTGTATTGTTGGCGGGCTTGCGTTGTATGTTCTGCCAGCCATTCAGGTATAGCAATGCTGTATACCATTTCTCATTTTTGCTTTTATAACTTAGGCGTACACCTGTCTCAAAGTAAGGAGAGTTATCAGCCATCAGGCTGCGTGTCAATGTACGGTTGTCTTTGCCCACTGCACTCTCCATCCCTATGTGCGATGGCATGATGCCAGCATCTACCCACAGTTCTTGCTTTCTGCTCAGCTTCACACCAGCATTTGCCTCCAGTATATTTTTCAGTACACCCGGCTCTGCTGCATAATTAGCATTGCTGTAGGTACCCGTCATCAAGGCTATGTTCCCCCTTACATGCTTACGCTCGTAGGCGGCTTTCAGGTAGGCAAGGTTCAGGTTCACCTCGTTGTGCCTGCTGTGCGATACAATATGGTTAGGGCGGTTATGGTCTTGCGGTTCGTTAAAATCGTAGCTATAATACAGCTCTCCATACGCCGATAGCTGAATAGCAGGCTTATCCTGTGCACCTGCACTAAATACTGATAATAAACAGGAAACAAATAACAATCTTTTCATCTATACCTACTGCTAAATACCCGACTAAGCTACAGCGAATATTAACAGCAGACAATACAGTTTTACGTAAATTTGCACCCGATTATGCAGCGGATATATTTTGACAATGCAGCTACTACTGCAATGGACCAGGACGTACTTAGTGCAATGATGCCATACATGACAGAGAAGTTTGGCAACCCGTCTGCTATTTATTCTTATGGCAGAGAAACAAAAATGGCTATAGAGAATGCACGCAAGTCTGTAGCTAAAATACTGCATGCCAACCCGGGAGAGATATTCTTTACATCGGGCGGAACGGAAAGCAGCAATACTTCTATACACGCTTCTGTACGCGACCTTGGTTGCAAACGCATCATATCATCGCCCATAGAGCACCACGCTACGCTGCATACGGTTGAATACCTGCATAAAACAGGACAGGCAGCACTTAGCTTTGTAAAGCTGACACCTAACGGGCATGTAGATATGCAAAGCCTTGAAGAACTGCTGGCTGCAAGCACAGACAAAGCACTGGTAACCCTTATGCATGCCAATAACGAGATAGGCAACCTGCTGGATGTAAAAGCCGTAGGCGAACTGTGTCGTAAATACAATGCCATCTTCCATTGCGATATGGTGCAGACCATCGGGCACTACCCCATCAACCTGCACGATATTTATATACACTTTGCCAGCTCAGCAGGCCACAAGTTTCACGGGCCAAAGGGTGTGGGCATACTCTACGTAAACGAAGACATTAAAATACAACCACTGCTGAATGGCGGCGCACAAGAACGCAATATGCGTGCAGGTACAGAAAACCTGTATGGCATTGTGGGCTATGCCAAAGCACTGGAAATGGCTACCGAACGCTACGAGCAAGACAGCCAATATATACTGGAGCTGAAACAATACATGATAGCGCAACTGCGCAATACATTCCCCAACATACTGCTGAATGGCGATGCAGAAGGCAATAGCCTGTACACGGTACTGAACGTGGGCTTCCCGATGACAGAAAAATCGGACATGCTGCTCTTCAACCTCGATATGGCAGGCATCTGCGTAAGTGGTGGCAGTGCATGCAGCAGCGGTGCCAACAGCATCAGCCATGTAATAAAAGAACTGTACCCCGAGAACGCAGCCGATATTGTACCCATCCGTTTCTCCTTTTGCAGGCACAATACCAAGGCAGAGGTAGATACCGTAGTTGCCAAGCTACAGGGTATGGTGTAAGTATAGCCACAATAATACCATTTCATTTTTTTTTCACGTTTTCACGCTGTGATAGTCATGAAATCGTGAAAAGTGTGAAAATTGATTCCGCACATTCCACTCATTCCACACGTTCCACTTGTTCTGGAAATGGAATAATGGAACAGATGTTAAATCAATCACGCATAAACCGTCATAAGGAAAATGTACATATCTTAGCTCCGGTTATACTTATAAATTCAAAACTCATGTACCGAACACTATCAACACTTCTAATACTGTTGCTTTCTTCAACGGCATTGCAAGTAAATGGCAAGTCTTTCAGCCGTTGCAAGGCATTTGTCATATTAGAAAACAGCAATACTATACCAACTTATCCCGACCGATACGACTCCACACAGTACTTCTACTCCAACGGCAGACCCGGCACCTATTTTTTCTATAAAAACTACTGGGTAATGAAGTTTGATAGTGCTGTAACGTACGAAAATGGTCCTGCATGGACTATTAAGAAGTACACCTATCAATCTTTTGATAGCAAAAACAACACTTCTCAGGCTATTGAATTGCAAGGTGCTGCTAAAGACAGTCTTACTAAAACTGACTATACATACACATCGGCAAACGACACATCCGGCATAATCGTTTACAACTACAAAAAGAAAGCATGGGTACCCTATGTTAAAACAGAAAACACCTACGACGCCTTAAGACGTGTAAAAACAACTGCACGATACAGGTGGGATGAGTTTAAAAAAGTATGGAATGGAGAAAATTACAAACAGCTATACAATTATAACAGCTCCGGCAGCATAACGGACATAGTGAGACAAAAATGGACTTCTGCAACCGCATCCTGGTCTGATTTCTATAAAGACACCTATGTATACAACGGCATGCAACTAACAGAAGTATATTCACAAACATGGAATGGTACCATCTGGATAGACAATGGTAAAATCCGCTACAACTATAATACCAGTGGTTTAATTGATTCTACACAATACATGTCATATTCTGCTACAACAGGCTGGGCAGATAATTTTAAGTATAAATACACGTACAACGCAGCTTCTCTTTGTGATACAGAGCTGATGTTTCAGTACAGCATGACACAAGCTCAAATAAGGATAATGTACCAGTACAACGCTAAAGATCTGCGTACTGAATTGTTGCAACAGGAATGGACAGGAAACCAATGGATAAACAGAAGTAAGAACAATATGACCTACGACACCCTTGATAACGAGACTTCACATGTACAAAACTCATGGGAAGGAGGTATATGGCAATATTCTTCGGGCGATTATAAAGTATTTTTATACCATGACCTCTACAATCCCGATATCGAAGTGTCGATACCTGAACAAATTGCTACAGAGCAGCAAAAACTTAGCCTATTCCCTATACCTACAGCCAACTCGATAAATGTTTATACCAACTGGAAAGAACCTCAACCATTTACTATCAGCATAACCAATGTAGAAGGTAAAATTATTAAGCAATGGAATGAGGAACCATGTGAAGTATACAAAAAAACAATCTCACTAATGGGCATGCCTCCTGGCAACTATATTTTGAGACTTACAGGCAAAACCAGTCAGGCAGCTAAACAATTTATCATAAACTAACTAAACGTTCCACTTGTTCCGGTATTCCAAAATCAGAACAAGTGGAACGCATGGAACAGATTTTCACGCTCTACACACCATGAAACCGTGAAAAAGCATGAAAAAATAATACGCCCCCTGATAACAGGAGGCGCATCATAATTAAACAGTGGCTTTATTGCAGCATTTGTTATTTGCAGAATATAACCTGATTGCTGCGTGCATGGTCGTTGTTTTCACCATCCGTCAGCTTGCGTCTTGTACTTAGTACCAGGCTGTATGCACAAGAAGGCCATGCGCTGAATGGCGGTGTTGTTTCGCCCGGTGCTGCCATATTAAATACCTGTGCGTTACCACGGCTGGTGCTGCCTGCTGTTAGCAAATGGTTGATGGTGATACCACCCGGCACTGCTGCCGAAGAAACACCCAAGCCCCAGTCTGCAATCAATTCATGGTCTGCAGTATAGCGTACCGTAGCACTTGCGCTAACAGGTGTACAACCACCACTACCTGCAAAGAGTTCATCCAGTTTCAGCAAGCTCACCTCACCCCAGTTGTTTACATAGATGTGTGCCTGCATTACCTGCTCATTAAAGTTCGGGTCGCCCGGATTGGTGTGCGTAGCAGGGTTGTCCGTTGTCTGGAAGGCAATGTGTACAATATGTCCGTTTCGTGGTGTAGATGGCAGATTGCCTGCAGCATCGCCCGCACTTGCGCCTGCACCGCCCGGTACTATGGTGTTCGTGTTCAGCCACATCAGCGGCCCGTAGAAGCCGTTATCCAATGCAGGTTGGTCTACACGTACCCAGCCGTTGGCATCAGGGTGCAGTACATGGTCTGCCGGTGGTGTAGATGGGTTCATCGGGTCGAAGACAGGCAGTGCATCAGGTGCAGATGCTGCCTGCAGCGGGTCTATCACCACATCCTGAAACGCAGTACCACCACCCCATGGCACCATACGTGTTGCCACTTTCAGCCTTGCCTGTGTTATTTGTGTAGCAGTAATATTTTGCCATGTGCTGCCGTCTGTGCTGTAGCGGAAACGGTAGTGCAGCGGACTGCCAGGTGCAGTTGGCACACGCTTGGTAGCATAGCCCACCAGTTTTACATTACCGAAGAAGCCAAAGCCAATACCTGTAGCAAAGCTGCGGTTTTGTGTAGTGCGGCCTGTTGCAGCGCTTATATCGTTGGTGATGCTGTAGTTGCCGATGTGTGTAAACCATGGTGTTTCATTGGCTACAGGGCCGTCCTTCACACAAAGTGTCACACAGAAACAGTTACCTCTGTTAGCACGGTCTTCTCTGCGGCCTGTGTTACGGTCTTCAGACAACAACACAGCACCTGATGACGACTCTATTTTAAAGTAAATATCGGGGCCTGCCTGCCATTCAATATTCAGCCACGGGCTCAGCAGTGTCTGCTTGAATGCTGCAGAGGTATAGTATATTTTAAAGTAGCCGTTGGCATCGGTAAACGCACTGCCCAGCGGGTCGTCTTGTATCCAGTCTCTGTCAAATGCCGAAACTTTTACACCCGGTATTGGTTGTTTGGTTTCGCAATCCACCACACGTCCGCATATCACCCACAGGTCCAGCATTTGCAGAATACGGCACCACCATTTAGCAATGATGTCGTAGCGCCAATAGTCTATCAGTATAGCACGTTGCGCAATATCTCTTTCCCTGAATTCAGGTTGCCTTGTGGTAATGTGGAACTGGTATTCCTTCCCGTCTTTGGTTTGTTGTTCTTTACCAAAATTGGTATCAAGCACTATATCTATTTCGTAAGCCCCCCCTTTGTATTGTTTTTCAGTCAGTTCAAAACTGTAATTGCCTTCGCTGTCTGTTGTGGTTTCAGCTATCAGCATTTTGCTTTTACGTTTCACCTCATCTTCTGTCAGTTGGTGGAAAGTCTGTGCTGCATCTGCAGCCGCTACGGCAGTTATATTATCGTAAGATGCATTGTATATTCTCACTTTTGTGCGAGCAAGATGCATAAAGCAATCTGAACAAAGCAGGCCACGCAATGTGCCTTTGATGATGTATTTCATTATTGTACTGTTTAAATGATGAATGCCTACTCTATATTCCTTTTCGGCTTCCGGATTCTTTGGTATCCGTAAAACGTCGCGACTGTTTTTCTCCGATATCCTGCACCAAAACTACGGGTACATTCAGGGTAGCTTGTATCATTATTGCATCGTTTTTGGGTAGATGATTGGCAACAAAATCGCACAGAGAATTTCCCGAAACCCTTAACAGTATTAGATTACATCTGTTTTTTCAGACATGCCTGTTTTGGGAACACCCGTCTTATAACGGGCATTAATATTTATTGTATCTACAGAAAGAAGGAGGTATTTTTACTATCAAACAGCTTAAGTATCAACTTCATACACACCATTTATGTATTATACACAACACATGCACAGTTGTACAACAACTACTTTACAGCACCACAACTAACTGATAAACAACAATTTAAGTTTCTTAAGCAGTAAATATCACTTACAATTCCATACAAATGTGGATAACTTTTCTGTACAAATGTTTAAACTTGTACAAAACGTTTATATCTTTGAAAAAAAATTAGTTTAGCAGATTAAAATCACAACACAATGGCAGCAGACGACAAATTAAAAGTATTAAAGTTAGCCCTCGACAAGATAGAGAAGGATTATGGTAAAGGCTCCGTGATGATGTTGGGCGATAAACAAAAAGATAATATTGACACCATCAGTACGGGTTCACTTGGCTTGGACGTTGCGCTGGGTGTTGGTGGTTTTCCTCGTGGCCGTATAATAGAAATCTACGGTCCTGAATCTTCGGGTAAAACAACCATTGCTATACACACCATTGCAGAGGCACAAAAGAAAGGTGGTATCTGTGCTATAATAGATGCCGAACATGCTTTTGATGCCAGCTATGCACGCAAACTGGGTGTAGATATAGATAACCTCATCATCTCTCAGCCCGACTATGGCGAGCAGGCACTGGAAATTGCGGACCGTCTTATATCATCGGGTGCTATAGATGTAGTAGTTATTGACTCTGTAGCCGCACTGGTACCTAAGGGCGAACTGGAAGGTGAAATGGGTGATAGCAAAATGGGCTTGCAGGCTCGTTTGATGAGCCAGGCTTTGCGTAAGCTTACAGCTACCATCAACCGTACCGGCTGTTGCTGTATATTCATCAACCAGCTGCGCGAAAAGATTGGTGTTATGTTCGGCAACCCTGAAACTACAACAGGTGGTAACGCACTGAAATTCTACGCGTCAGTTCGTCTGGATATCCGCCGTATCAGCCAGATTAAAGATGGTGATGTGGCAAGTGGTAACCGTACACGTGTAAAAGTGGTGAAGAACAAAGTAGCACCTCCGTTCCGTCAGGTAGAGTTCGATATCATCTTTGGCGAGGGTATCAGCAAAATTGGTGAAATCATTGATATGGGTGTAGAACTGGGCATACTGCAAAAAAGCGGTTCATGGTTTAGCTACGGCGAAAGCAAGATAGGACAAGGCCGCGATGCAGTAAAACAATTCCTGCACGATAATCCTGAAGTAACAGACGATATAGAAGCACAAATACGTGCCGCATTACAACCTGCGGAGTAGTGAGTTAGTTGATTGGTTGATTAGTGAAGCTGTCAATAGGGGGTTAAACAAAAACACACCTTATCACAATGAATATACCTGTTGTTACAATGCCAACTAGTCAACACATCAACCGATAAACAATATTTGGGTTAGTATACAAAAAGAAACGCCTCGTATTACACGAGGCGTTATTCTTTATATCAATCAGCATCCTTATTTCTTTTCTTCTATTTTTTCAGGATACAGAATAGCAGTAAACTCATTCTTACCGCTGAAGAGTACATTTGCTGCTTCTTTAATGTCGTTAGGTGTCAGGCCATCAATCCATTTGTCGTAGTTAAACAGATTGTTCCTGCTTCTGCCCCAGAACATTACAGACTCCATTTTCTCATTCCAGAAGGCGTTTTCTTTCAGCTTGTCGCGGCGTTGTTCATGCCATTGTGCCTTTACCTTATCCAGGTCTTTAGCATCAGGGCCGTTTTTCTTAATGTTAGCAACCACCTCTTTAGCAGCCGTAAGTAGTTTTTCTACATTCTCAGGGCCACATGGTAGATATACGTTTATTGTGAATCGCTCGTAAGGATATTGGTTCACATTTGCACCATAACCACCACTGTAGATACCACCCAGTTTCTCGCGTAGTTCTTCTACCACTTTTATGTTCAGCAGTTCTGCCAGTGCCTGTGCTTTCAGGTTCATATCTTCAGAGTATTTTATCTCTCCTGTGTTCAGGCCAAATATCAGACTCTGTTGTTCAGAACCTTTTTTGAATTCAAACTTATGAACACCAGCTACAGGGCGCAGGCCATTGTCTTTAAAAGATGGCTTTTTGCCTGTAGTAGGCAGGCTACCAATGTATGATTCAATCAGTGGCAGTGCTTTAGCAGCATCTATATTACCTGTCAGGTATAGCTCAAGTCCATCTGCATTACCCAACTCTGCATTATATACTTCCATTGCCCTGTTCAGGTTGATGGCATCAAAGTATTCAGCCCTTGGCACAGCAATTGGTGCCAGTGGATTGTTGTTATACAAAGCATGGTACATGGTATCGAAGAATGCAGCCTGTGGATTGGCAGAAATAAACTGTACCTGCATTTTTGACTTATCAACAAAAGCCTTGAACAATGATTCGTCTTTGCGTGGTTGTGTCATTTTCAGATACAGCAATTGCAGCATGGTTTCAAAATCCTTCACACTACTATTGCCTGATACTGTATTATTGATTTCGCCGATAGAAAGACCAGCCTTAGCCGTTTTGCCAGACAGTGTTTTTTCAAGGTCTGTAGGCGTAAAATTGCCATAACCCATAGAACCTACTACCTGTGTAGCATACTGTACGTTGAACCTGTCTGCAACAGTATAATTGCTCATACCACCTTTCTTAATACCACGCATCAGTATTTCATCGCTCTTGAAGTCTGTTTTCTTCAGTGTTACTTTCACACCGTTGCTCAGTGTGTATGTAGTAGCTGCAAATTCTTTGTCTTCTGCCTGTGCAGTTACTTTGCCCGGTGTTGGTTTCTTATCCAGCAGCGACTCTGCTACTTTCTTTTCTTCCAATGCAGATACAGATTGTTCAAACCCTTTCTGTACCATTGTCAACAATTGTGCATCTTTAGGCAGCTTGTCAGCAGCCGCTTCAGGGCCTGTTATCAGCGAGAATGTGTTCATATTGCTCATCCACTCTTTCACTTCTGCATTCAGCTCTTCGATATTGATGCCAGGCATCAGTTCTTTATAATACTCGTATTCTTTTTCAATACCCGGTATTGGTTCATTCTCCAGGAAGTTGCGTACATACTCGCCTACATAATTACCACTCTCGGTAGTGTTGCGTTCGTTGTATGCTTTTTCAATGAAGTTCATGCTGCTTTTCTTAGCAAGCTCCAGTTCGCTCTTATTAAAGCCATATTGTTTAGCCCTCAGCAATTCTGCAGTCAGTGCCATTAATGCTTTTTCAGGGCCTTCTGCACCAAACATGGTAAATGCCGTAAAGCTCTCATATCCACGAGCCCAACCGTCAAAGCCTGCTGCTGCAAACGGGAATGGAGGGTTGCTGCTACGAGCCAAATCGTTCAGGCGTTGGTTCAGCATTTGTGTTACCAGTTGTTGCTTGATGTTGTTGCGATAAGCACCCAGTGTAGTTTCGTCTTCTTTCTTTACAGAAGGGAATATGATTTGCAACTGATTGTTAGTAGCTTCCTTATCTGTCAACACCATCGCCTCGGGCTTGGTACGTGCAGGTATAGAAAATGCATCGCGGCTACGCTCTTTTTGAGGGTTCTTCATACCCTCAAAGTGCTTCTTCAGGTACTTCATGGCAGTAGCCTCGTCAATATCACCAACGATAGCTACAGCCATCAGGTCGGGGCGGTACCATTCTTTATAGAAACGACGGATAACATCGTATTTAAACGTTTTCAGGATATTGTCCTTACCAATTGGCAGGCGGCTTGCATATTTAGAGCCACTCATCAATGTAGGCAGGTATTTATCCAGCATGCGCATATCTGCACCTTTACCCATACGGCTTTCTTCCAGTACAACACCACGCTCATCATCAATGTCTTTGTCTGTCAACAGCGCATTGTGTGCCCAGTCTTCTATTATCTGGAAGCCCTTGTCAAGATTACCCGGCTTGTCTGTTGGTACAGGCAGTATGTAAACTGTTTCATCGAAACTTGTGTACGCGTTCAGGTCAGCACCAAACTCTACGCCTATAGATTGCAGGTAGCTTACCAGTTCGTTCTTAGGAAAGTTTTTACTACCGTTGAAGTTCATGTGCTCCATAAAGTGAGCCAGACCTTGTTGGTCGTCATCTTCCAGTATAGAACCTGCATTGATAACAAGACGCAGTTCTACTTTCTTTTCAGGCTTCGAGTTTGGGCGTATGTAATACGTAAGTCCGTTGGCAAATTTCCCCTTCTTCACTTTAGAATCTACAGGAATAACTGCTTTCAGGTCTTGTGCCAAAGCACCGGTTGCCCCACCCGTCAGTATGGCGAGTGCCACCAGTCGGGTTTTAAAATTGCTTAATAAAGGTTGCATAGTATGAGATTAGATGACAAAAGAAAGAAAATAGTCTGTCATTGTCCAGTAATGTGTAAAAGATAAATGTTAAAAATCCGTAATACACATTTAACAAACACAAATAAGTTCCACACACCATTTACAAGGCACAGCTAAACGCTTATCTTCGCACTACCAAAACACAGTATTAAGATTACATGGCGCTCATCAAATCAATTTCAGGCATCAGGGGTACTATAGGTGGTAAACCAGGTAACGGCCTCTCACCATTAGACGTAGTAAAATACAGCACTGCATATGCTGCATGGATAGCAGAACAAGGAAAAGGTAAGAAGGTAGTAATAGGACGTGACGGACGTATATCGGGCGAGATGGTACGCAATCTGGTAACGGCTACACTACAGGGATGCGGTATAGATGTGGTTGATTTGGGCCTTAGCACTACCCCTACGGTAGAGATGGCAGTGAAGATGGAAGCAGCAGCAGGCGGCATCATCCTGACGGCAAGCCACAATCCAAAAGAGTGGAATGCGCTGAAACTACTGAACCACGAAGGTGAATTTCTGAGTGCGGAAGCAGGTCAGTGGATACTGGACTATGTAAACACGACAGAGCCAAACTATGCAGATGTAAACCATCTGGGCAGCCTGAAACACGACGATAGCTATATACAAAAGCATATAGACGTAATATTGGCACACCCGCTGGTAGATGTAGAAGCCATCAGGGCTAAAAACTTCAGTGTGGTGGTAGACCCTGTAAACTCTACAGGTTCGCTATCTGTACCTCAGCTATTGCGTGCTTTGGGTGTAGAAAACATTACGATAATAAATGAAGAAGTAACAGGACGCTTTGCACACAACCCTGAGCCACTGCCCGAGAACCTGACAGAGCTTTGCAGCACGGTTGCAAAATCTAATGCACATCTGGGTATAGCGGTAGATCCTGACGTAGACCGTCTGTGCTTTGTGTGCGATGATGGCAGCCTTTTTGGTGAAGAATATACATTGGTAGCAATAGCTGACTACATGCTGGGCCATAAAAAAGGCAATACAGTATCCAACCTGTCATCTACCCGCGCATTGAAAGATGTAACGGAGAAACATGGCGGCCAATACTTCCCGAGTGCGGTGGGTGAGGTGAATGTGGTAAAGAAAATGAAAGAAGTAAATGCCGTAATAGGTGGCGAAGGCAATGGTGGTGTAATAGTACCCGAACTACACTACGGCCGTGATGCATTGATAGGCATTGCCCTGTTCCTGACGCATCTGGCTAAATTCGGTAAGAGCATGAAGACATTGCGTGGCACCTACCCTGACTACTTCATTTCTAAAAATAAGATTGAACTGAATGAAGGCGTGGATGTAAAACACATCTTTGCACAGATAAAAGAAAAATACAGCAAGCAGCCTATTAATACAGAAGATGGCCTGCGTATTGACTTTGATAATGATTGGGTACACTTGCGTACATCCAACACAGAACCTATCATACGCATCTATGCAGAGAGTGCTAACGAAACCACTGCCAACAATGTAGCTAAACGCATAATGGCAGATATCGGCGAAATGATGTTTGCTAAATAAGAACGCATACAAACCAATATATTTGAAGTCAGGGCTCTGTGTCCTGACTTTCTTAATAAAGACAATTGACAAACAACCACACATACGATGTAGTGATAGCAGGTGGCGGCCTCGGTGGTATGCTATGCGCCGTTATCCTTGCCAAAGAAGGCATGAAAGTATGTGTGCTGGAACGTGATAAGCAGATAGGTGGTTGCCTGCAAACCTTTTCCTTCAACAAAAAAGTGTTTGACAGTTGTGTACACTATATAGGCGGGCTTGGCGAGGGACATACCCTGCACACCATACTGCAATATGCCGGTGTGATGGATAAGCTATCGCTAAAGGCTTATGACATGAACGCGTTTGACAAAATAGCTTTTGGTGATGAAGAAGTGATGTACCCGCACGCACAGGGGTTGGACAATTTTGTAGAGCAATTACTACCCTACTTTCCTAACGAGAGAGATGCACTGGAGAAATACATAAAGACCGTTACCACAGTTGGCGACCATTTTCCACTCTATCGTTTAAGGCATGGCAGTGCAGATGAAAAAGCAGCTGTGAGCAACTGGGGCGTAACACAAACACTCCGCGATATTACCAACAATACCAAACTACAAAACGTACTGGCGGGCAACAACCTGCTGTATGCAGGGGTGGCAGAGCGTACACCGTTCTTTCTGCATGCACTGGTAACGGAGAGCTATATACACAGCAGTCACAAAGTGATGCCAGGCAGTAGCCAAATATCTAAATACCTGTGGCAGCAATTGCAGGCTTATGGTGGCGATGTATTTCGCAATACAGAAGTAATAAAGCTGGCAGAAGAAAACGGTAGCATCACCTACGCAGAGGACGCAAATGGGCAACGCTACTACGGCAAGCAGTTTATAGCCAATGTAGCACCAGATGTATTGTTAGATTGGGTAGATAGTCCCCTGTTTCGTACTGCATACCGCAAGCGCATTAAAGGGCTGGAACAAACCACATCTACCTTTATGTTGAATGTGGTATTGAAACCCGGCACAGTGCCGATGCACAATTACAACATCTACTGGCATGCAACCCACAACGCTTGGGACGCTGTACAATACCAACCGCAACAATGGCCTGCCAACTATGCGGCTTTCTTTACAGAAGATGCTCAGCACCCCGGCTATGCAGAGAGCATATCTATCCTCAGCTATATGCACTATAGCGAGGTAGCACCTTTTGAACACATCATCAACCGCACAGGACACGAGCAAGACAGGGGCGATGCCTATGCTGCATTTAAAGAGATACGTGCAGAACTGTTGCTGGATAAACTATACCAACGCATACCCCAACTGAAAGGAAATATCATTGCACAAAGCACAGCCACACCTCTCACCTATCGCGACTATACAGCTACACCCAAAGGCTCGCTCTATGGCATACTCAAAGACATCAACAAACCTGCAGAAACAAGCATAGCCACCCGCACCAAAATATCCAATCTGCTACTGACAGGCCAAAACGTAAACCTGCACGGTGTACTCGGCGTAAGCATTACATCTATAGCTACCTGTGCAGAGTTGGTGGGTATGGAGTATTTGTTGGAGAAAGTGAAGGGGTAAACCAAATCTTTAATCCTATGAAAGAGTATCAAAAACAACTTGACACATTTAGTTCTAACGAGTCAAAAGAATTGACAGGAGCATACTTCGACAAGTATTGGATGTGTGAGTCTGACTATTTGGGGAAATGGCTGCCAATACAACAAAGCATCTATAAATCGATATCAATAAAAGCAGGTTCTGAAGGTAGAGACCGACCTTACTGTTCCGTTTCTGAAGCTTATGAAGTAATATTTAAGGAAGGATTTTATTACATGGATTACGCTGACGGACTTTGTTTTACAAAAGTATCATTGACCTTTCTGCAAAAGATCATGAAAGAAATTGGCGACACACATTTCGCAATAATTCAAGACATGAACTTCCTTCCCTATGTGCCAGTAGACGAGCATTATAAAGTGCTGCTAAAACATCAATCTAAAGAAATTGGCCACCCTAAACTGCAATTTGTATACCCAATAGACACAACTTGGGAAGAGCTGATGTCTGGTGGTGATATATCAAGAGAATTGTTTGAGACTGCTTATAAAAACTTCTTCGTATTTGGCAACAGTGGTAAATGGGGACGTTATGTTGTAGGCGATGAAATGTCTACTATACTTGGATATCACGCAACACTTGAGCAACAATTTAAAGATACTTACTTGCATTTTTAGCTCTATATAACAGGTGACAACCGTGTGAGTAGCGTATGGAGTATTTGCTGGGGAGGGTGAAAAGGTAATCCAATTTTGCTCCACCTTGCTCCAGTGCTCCAATTTATAGTAACTGGATTTGTGGAGCAAATGGAGCAAACCTTCATTTGATCATTTCATATTACTGTCTCCTGAAATGGTGAAATAAAAACACTCGCGTCATTGCGAGGAGGAACGACGAAGCAACCTCGCGACATACAGATAAGTATCATTATATAGATATTGTACAAGCAACACTTATATCTCGAGGTTGCTTCGTACATATTTGCCTTCGCAAATACTTCCTCGCAATGACGGATGTTTTATAATTGTGTTATAGTATATTGAGTATATGTATAAAGGAGGAGCAGTCTACATCATGTCATCACCTGATAAAACTGCATTATATACAGGTGTTACGTCTGATTTACCTAAGAGAATATACGAATACAAGAGTAAAGTATATATCAATAGTTTTACTGCTAAATACAATTGTGTATTGTTAGTGTACTATCAATATTTTGATACAATTGAAATGGCTATTGCAGAAGAAAAGCGTATTAAAGGAGGTAGCAGAAAGAAAAAGATATTGCTTATTGAAAATATGAATAAAGATTGGCTTGATTTAACTGAACAGTTGTTTTGAGTTTATATAGATGTATTGATACTTAGACTTATGTCTCGAGATTGCTTCGCTATCGCTCGCAATGACGCGAGTGGGTTTATGTGCTCTTGCTCCACTTGCTCCAACCCTCCAGCTACAGGTAATGGGAGCACTGGAGCAAACAACGCTCATATCGCGAGGTTGCTTCGTCGTTACCTCCTCGCCCCGAAGCATCGGGATGCTAACACAATGACGCGAGTGGGGGTATTTCATTCATTTCACCATTTCATTTCACCAACTGTGAAATACATGAAATGAAACAGTCTGCTCCACTTGCTCCACAAATCCAGTTACTACATATTGGAGCACTGGAGCAAACAAAAAAGCGGCAGCCATAGCCACCGCTTTTACTTTTTTATTTTTACTTTTTTACTTAAACACTACCAACCCAGCAGATACGCAAATATCAGCGGAGCAACGATGGTAGCATCGCTCTCTACAATGTATTTTGGTGTATTGATGTCCAGTTTACCCCAAGTGATTTTTTCATTTGGTACTGCACCACTGTACGAACCGTAAGATGTAGTACTATCGCTTATCTGGCAGAAATAGCTCCAGAACGGAACATCATGCCATTCCAAGTCCTGATACATCATAGGCACTACGCATATCGGGAAATCGCCCGCTATACCACCACCTATCTGGAAGAAGCCAACACCTTTACCGCCTGAATTTGCACGATACCAGTCTGTCAGCCACATCATGTATTCAATACCACTCTTCATGGTGCTTGCTTTCAGCTCACCTTTGATGCAGTAAGAAGCAAAGATGTTGCCCATTGTGCTGTCTTCCCAACCCGGTACTATGATAGGCAGGTTCTTTTCAGCAGCAGCAATCATCCAACTGTGTTTAGGGTCTATTTCATAGTCAGGCTTCATCACCTCGCTCAGCAGCAGTTTGTACATAAACTCGTGCGGGAAGTAGCGCTCACCTTTCTCTTCAGCCTCTTTCCATATCTTAACAATGTGGCGCTGTATGCGGCGGAATGCCTCTTCTTCAGGAATACAAGTATCTGTAACACGGTTGAAACCACCTTCCAGCAGTTCCCACTCTTCCTGCGGGCTCAGGTCGCGGTAGTTAGGTACGCGCTTATAGTGCGTATGCGCAACAAGGTTCATGATATCCTCTTCAAGGTTTGCACCCGTACAGCTGATGATGGCTATCTTATCCTGACGAATCATTTCTGCCAATGATATACCCAGCTCTGCGGTACTCATAGCACCAGCCAGCGATACCAGCATTTTACCACCTTCCAGCAAATGTGTTTCGTAACCTTTTGCAGCATCTACCAATGCAGCCGCATTGAAGTGGCGGTAGTGGTGTTGTATAAACTGTGAAACAGGACCCTTATTGCTCATTACCGATTTAAATTAATTATGATTTGATATTAGTATAATGGAGCGCAAAGATAATTTATTAATAGCAACTATCCCCGCACATCGGCTATTAAAATAGTATAAACAAAAAAGCAGACAGCGTTAACTGTCTGCTTTTAATATTATACGACTGATGAACTAATCAACCAGTCAACTGATCAACTAAACTAAGCCGTTGCCTGGCTCTTAGCGATGAATTTCTGAATCCATTCAGTAGTCATAGACTTCGGACGTTCGATAGCGAAGCCCAGTGCCCTATCCCAACAAAGGCTTGCCAGTACACCCAGTGCACGGCTAACGCCGAACAGTACAGTGTAGAAATCTTCTTCCACCAAGCCGTAGTGTTTCAGCAATGCACCAGAGTGTGCATCTACGTTAGGCCATGGATTTTTGATTTTACCTGTGCTTTCCAGAATTGCAGGTGCTACTTCATACACATTCCATACAGTTTTTACTGTAGGGTCTTCTGGGCAGTGTGTTTTTGCAAACTCCATCTGTGCGGTGAAGCGAGGGTCTGTTTTACGCAACACTGCGTGGCCATAACCCGGTACTACTTTACCTGCAGCCAGTGTATCTTTTATGTATTGTGCTATCTGTTCTTTAGTTGGTTCCGGTGTGCCCAGATTTTCCTGCAGTTCTTCTATCCAACGGATAACTTCCTGATTTGCCAGACCATGCAGCGGACCTGCAAGACCTGTCATACCAGCTGCGAAAGACAGATAAGGATCGCTCAGTGCGCTACCTACCAGGTGCGTTGCGTGTGCAGATACGTTACCACCTTCGTGGTCGCTATGGATAGTCAGGTACAAACGCATCAGTTCAGCAAAGCTCTCATTATCGAAGCCCAACATGTGTGCAAAGTTTGCACTCCAGTCCAGCATACCATCCGGCTGAATGTGTTCACCGTTTTTGTATTTACGACGGTAGATATATGCAGCTATACGTGGCAGGCGAGCTATCAGGGTCATTGTATCTTCATACACATAATCCCAATATTCTTTCTTGCTGATGCCTTCTTCGTATGCTTTAGCAAATTTAGATTCTGTTTGCAGTGCCAGTACCGCAATAGAGAATTGCGTCATCGGGTGCGTAGATACAGGCAACGCTTCGATAGTTGCGAAAACGTGGTTAGGAACGTGAGAACGGCGAGCCCATGTTGCAGAAATGTGTTCTACATTTTCCTGCGTTGGCACTTCACCCGTCAGCATCAGGTAAAACAAACCTTCAGGCAGTGGCTCACTACCACCTTCTGCATGCGGCAGTTTCTCCCTCAGTTCAGGAATAGAATAACCGCGGAAACGGATACCCTCGTTAGAGTCGAGCAATGAAGTTTCTGTTATAAGGCCCGGAATACCACGCATACCTTGATATGCCTGTGCTATTGTAACCTTATCCAATACCATTTCGCCATGCTCTGCAATGATATTCTTGATTTCTTTCGCTTGTTCGTCGGCAACCGCTTTGAACTTATCTTTTACGTAACCCATATTATGTAAGCTGTATGTCCTGTTTTTTTAACGCCACCAAAGGTAATGAATGCAGATTATTTTTCGTGCAACAAATAAATAAATTATACCATACCCTATAGTGGCAAAATGTATATAACTGAAATACAACAAATAAGCGGGTATTAAGGTTTTGTTATAATGCTAAAACTTTCGTTTTCCCTTTGCTGAAAAGCCATACAAGGCTCATTATAATTGGATTACGCTTATTACAGCATCATCTCCAAAGGCATTTTTCACCCTCTCTTCATGTGTATCAGTCAGTATCACCTGCCCGAAATCTGCTCCGCGTATAATGCGCAGCAATGCTTCCATGCGTTGCTGATCCAGTTTTTCAAAAACATCATCCAGCAGCAGTATAGGTTTAAAACCAAGTATGCCGCTCAGGTATTTGTACTGTGCCAACTTCAGTGCAAACAAAAAGCTCTTCTTCTGCCCTTGCGATCCGAAACCTTTTACAGGTGTACCGTTCAGCACAAACAGCAAATCGTCTTTGTGTATGCCGCGCAGTGTACGTTGCAGGCGCATATCGTGTTGCAGGCTTTGTTGCAGCCATGCAGCCAGTGTTTGCTGGTGCATATCGCTTTGGTAGTCGATACGCACTACTTCTTTCCCTTCAGTCAGCTGCTCGTAATAGGTTTGCAGGTAGGGAAGAAATTCCTGCACGAACGCATTCCGTTTATTGTGTATATAAGTACCGTCAGCGGCTAACTGTGCATCGTAGTATTCCAGTTCTACATAATTCGGGTTGGCACTATTGCCATGCAGCTTCAGCCATGCATTGCGTTGTTGCAATACTCTTTGGTAGCGCATCAGGCATTCCAGGTAGCCTTTATCGGTCTGGCTCAGGATGCCGTCTATCCACTTACGACGAGGTTCGCTGCCATCATTTATCAGCTCCAAGTCATCGGGCGCTACCATTACGGCAGCATATTTCCCTATGTGGTCAGTAGGCTTATCATACTCTACCCCATTGGCTTTCAGCTCTTTTTTGCCTTGCAGCCATTTACAGGCTATCACCTCGTTCTCAAATTCCCCCTCTACACGAAAGCCATCCAGCCCCAGTTTTACACAATTCTGCTGGTAGGCGGTAAAATAGCTCTTGGTATAGCATAGATAGTACACCCCGTCTAAAAGATTGGTTTTGCCGCTACCGTTAGGGCCTGTAATACAGGTTACCCCCGCATCAAAACGAAAGGTTTGAGACGAATAGTTGCGAAATTGTACTAATGTTATCTTCTTAATTGAGCCCAAGCGAAAAAAGCAGCGAAAGTTTTTATATTTTCGCACAAATTTATAAAAACAGTGCAGACTACTTTCGGAAAAGAAACATATCTATACTGGTACGAAATCATGCTGTTGCTCCGCCGCTTTGAAGAAAAGACCGGCCAGCTTTACGGTATGCAGAAAATACGCGGCTTCTGCCACCTGTACATAGGTCAGGAAGCTGTAGCTGCAGGTACCATGACTGCAATTCGCGACGACGATAATATGATTACTGCCTACCGCGATCACGGTTTGGCTATAGCAAAGGGCATGACACCCAACGAATGTATGGCAGAGCTTTACGGTAAAGCTACCGGCTGTACAAAAGGTAAAGGTGGCAGTATGCACTTCTTCAGCAAAGAAAAACGCTTCTTTGGTGGCCACGGTATTGTTGGCGGACAGATAGGCTTGGGTGCAGGTATTGCATTTGCTGATATGTACAACAACAACGACAGGGTTACTATCTGCTACTTTGGCGATGGTGCTGCCCGTCAGGGTTTGTTGCACGAAACATTCAACATGGCTATGCTGTGGAACCTGCCTGTAGTATTTGTTTGCGAAAACAACTACTATGCAATGGGTACTTCTATAGAACGTACATCTAAAACGCTGGACATTTACCGCCTTGCCGATGCATACGATATGCCGGGCGATAGCGTAGATGGCATGAGCTGCGAAGAGGTACACAAGGCTATGGAACGCGCTGTAAGGCGCGCACGCGAAAAAGGCGGCCCTACTTTCCTCGAAATCAAAACGTATCGTTATCGCGGCCACTCTATGAGCGACCCTGCGAAATACCGTACGAAGGAAGAACTCGAAGAGTATAAAGAAAAAGACCCTATCAATCAGGTACTGAAGACCATTATGGAGAATAACTGGGCTACAGAAGCAGAGATTGAACAGATAAACGAAAAAATCAAAGCACAGGTAGAAGAAAGCGTACAATTTGCAGAAGAAAGCCCATGGCCTGATGAAAGCGAAGTGTACAAGGATATTTACGTAGACGAAAACTATCCTTATATTACAGACTAATATCTAACTAAAACCACTTACAGAATTTTATAAATTTTCAATAATTAAATGGCAAACTCAGCTAGAAATACTCCGGGTACAGAACAAGTTACTGACTTTGAAGAAGTGAAGGTGCTTGACAACCTGATGGTAAAATATGATAACAACAAAAAGCGCATCAATACAATCGTAACGGTAGTTCTGGCTGCTGTTGTGGGTTATTTCGCATACAGCCAACTGTACGCAAGCCCTCGCGAAGAAAAAGCTTCTACCGCTATGGCTTTTGCTCAGCGCTATTTCGAGGCCGACTCAGTAGACAAAGCACTGAACGGTGACGGTCAGCACCAAGGTTTCCTGAAAGTGATGAAAAAATACAGCGGTACTAAAGCTGCTAACCTTTGCAACTACTATGCAGGTATCTGCTATTTGCAGAAAGGAGATTTCAAAAATGCTATCAAATACCTGGAAGATTTTGATGCTAAAGGCACAATGGTAAAATATGCTGCTGCCGGCGCACTGGGTGATGCTTACATGGAAAACAACAATGTTAGCAAAGCTATGGATGCTTACAAAGAAGCTATCGGCAACAAAGACGATAATTTGTTGACACCGCTTTATCTGTTCCGCCTTGCTACTGTTTGCGAACTGAACAATAAGAAAGACGAAGCAAAAAAATACTACGAAACTATCAAGAACGATTACCCGCAGAGCGAACAAGCACGCGATGTTGAGAAATACCTCGGCATGATGGGTGACCTGAATTAATATTTCATCAGTTTATTTAAAATCCCCTTTTTACCTTTGACGGCGAAAAGGGGATTTTTCTTTTATGGCACAATCGGCACATAGCGCGTCATTACTCGATACTTCTGCCCTGCAATCGCTTGCAGGGGCAAAAGTAGCTGTAGTATATACAGAGTGGAACGACAAGATAATTACAGAACTGAGAAACGGTTGTAATAAGATATTGGCTCAATACAATGCAGTACTGACACATGAACTGGCAGTGCCCGGTGCATTTGAACTACCATTTGCATGCAAGCAAATATGGGAAACAAGCGTACTGAACCCCAATGCACCTGAAGCCATCATAGCTTTTGGTACGGTGATACGTGGTGGTACACCTCACTTTGAGTATGTGTGCAAAGCCGTTACAGAAGGGCTTACACAGCTGAATCTTGAATTGCCCATCCCGACAATATTTGGCGTACTTACGCTGGATAACGAACAACAGGCATGGGAAAGGCTTGGTGGCCCGCATGGGCACAAAGGCGAAGAGGCTGCCATTACTGCGCTTAAGATGATTAAGAACAGCCGCATGCTTGCCAACGCCGATAACTGATTATAACTTCACGATTTCTGAAAAGAACAAATTACAATGACTAAAGTACAACTCTTCATACCTTGCTTTGTAGACCAGCTATACCCGCAAACGGGTATGAATATGGTGAAAGTATTGGAAAAGCTTGGTTGCGAGGTTTCTTATAATACCAAACAAACCTGCTGTGGGCAGCCGGCTTTCAATGCAGGTTATTGGGACGAGACCAAAGCCGTTGCTAAGAAGTTTCTGCACGATTTTGAAGGTGATGGATACATTGTAGGCCCCAGCGGCTCTTGCACAGGCTTTGTGCGCAACTACTACGACAAGATGCTGGAGAACAGTGCGGAGCACCTGCTGAGTAATAAAGTACGCAGCAATATGTTCGAGTTTACAGAGTTTCTGACACAGGTATTGAAAATAGAAGATGTAGGCGCTGCACTGGAAGGCAAAGCTACCTACCACGATGCTTGCGGCGCCCTACGTGAATGTGGCATCAAACAAGGCCCGCGCCAGTTGCTGCGCAATGTACGAGGCCTTGAGATGGTTGAGATGAAAGAATGTGAAACCTGTTGTGGTTTCGGTGGCACATTTGCTGTTAAATACGAAGCTATATCGCTGGGCATGGCACAGACTAAAGTACAAAGCGCACTGGAAACAGGCGCTAAGTACATGATAACAACAGATGTGTCTTGTATGATGCACGTACAGGGTTATATCGAAAAGAACAACCTTCCGATACAAACCATGCACATTGCCGATGTACTGGCAAGTGGCTGGTAATACCACTGCAACAAATATCTTACGAAGCTAAAGCCGCAGTACCTACCGTTTGTGGTTTTATTATTGTAGCAGCATCTCTGCACATACCAATACCTATATCCTGAAAGATGAAGTCTGCAGCAATCTTGCTTTTCTTACTGTCACCCATCAGCCACATTGGTTCTTTATTGCGCTTAGAGAAGTAGCATACGAAGTCGAAGTTATTGACAACGCTGTAACATGATACTATTTGCGATGACCCCGTTATGTTCTTAATCTTCTGCAAATGCCCTGCGCAGGTTACACTGTCGCTCTGGAAACTGCTGAGATCAATGACAACTTTGTCCGTTACATCGTCCATGTAATATGCAAGTTCTGATACCTGCTCGGGTTTGCATGCCAACAGAATAATGTCTGCTGCTGCCGATGCCTCCGATACGGAGTCTTGCACCACGTGGTCAAATAAAGTAAAAAGTGAGCTTTTAGGTAGTTCTTCACTCACACCATAATGCACTGTATAGCCAACATCTGCCAGCGAAAATGCAAGCAATTCGCTAAGCCTTGTTTGTCCTAATACAGCAATGGTTATTCCCTTAGAAATAATGCCCCCCATTGTTATTTCGTTTTGAATGTAATCTACGCCAGTTGTCAAAGCCCCCACGATGACATTAGCGAGTAATCAATATGATTTCTATCACGAATTAAAGAAAAAACCGGCACATTTTGCCGGTTTCGTTAAAGAAAATTTAAAGTTTAATTAACAGTTAAATTAAACCAATGATGCATCCAGTGTTATCTCGCAATTGTATGCTTTTGACACAGGACAATTTGCCTTAGCGTCAGCAGCACATTCCTGAAACTGTTCTGCAGTAATACCGGGTATTTTCGCTTTTACAGTCAGTTCGCTTTTAGTTATTACACCACCTTCCAGAGAGATAGCGCAGTCTGTATGTATTTCATCGGGTGTGAAGCCTGCAGCACCCAATACAAAAGAAAGCTTCATGCTGAAACAACCTGCATGTGCAGCAGCCATCAGTTCTTCAGGGTTTGTACCTACACCATCTTCAAACCTCGTTTTGTAAGAGTATTGGGCATTTGTCAATACAGTGCTGGCAGTAGACATAGTACCGTTGCCATCTTTACCGGAGCCGTTCCATACGGCAGTTGCAGTGCGTCTCATAATGGTTTTTATTATTTAGAAGGCAAAATTATACAATAATAAACCGTAGCGTCTTATAGGGCTATAATCATTTTATTAAGACTTATATCAAGCTACCCAACGCTGCATCAATATCCTGATACTTAAAAACATACCCTTCTTGCTGCAATCGTGTTGGCAATACCCATCTACTCTTCAGCACCAGCTCTGTTTCAGTTGCTATGAACATGGCACCGAGCTTCAACAACCATGCAGGTGATGGCAAGCCATAACCAACATGCATTTTGCTGCGCAGAGTTTGCATAAACACTTCGTTGCTTACAGAGTGTGGGGCAGACAGATTGTACACACCCGATGCTTCTTTGTTTTCATAAAACCATTCTACTATCCTGCATACATCATCTATATGCACCCAGCTAAACATCTGTCTGCCACTACCCTGCCTTCCACCCAATCCGTACTTCACTAAGTTCTTATAAGGCACCAATACACCGCCACTGCCCAGCGTTATTGCTGTGCGCATGATTATCTTTCGGGTATTAGTCAATTCTATTTCATTAAACGCCTTCTCCCATTCTTTACATACCTGCACAGAAAAATCGTTTTGTATCTCACCTGTCACCTCGTCTTGCGGCCTGTCTGTTGCATGCCTGTAGATGGTTGCTGAGGACGCATTGAGCCACAACGATGGTGGGCGTTGCAGTTTCTTCACTGCATTGCCAGGCACTTTAGTAGCGCTCACCCTGCTGTTCATTATCTCTTCTCTGTTCTTTTTTGTGTAGCTGCAGTTTACAGAACGCCCAGCCAAGTTGATGAGTATATCCGTTCCTTCCAGTTCTTGTATCCAGTTGGCCGACTTACCTTCTCCCCATACCACAAAGCGGATAGATGAATTGAAATATGCCTTGCCATAACTATTGTTTACAGTCTTGTGGCTTTGCCTAGTCAGGATTATCACTTCATTATCATCTGCCCAGACATTGGCCATGGCATTGCCCATAAACCCTGTACCGCCGGCTATTACTATTTTCAAACCTTTCAGCATAACGATTATTTTATCAGTTCGTGGCGTTTTACCAGCTTAGCTATGAATATCATTTCGTTTGCACTTATTATCAGATACAACATACCCATAATAAAACCAGCTAACAGCATTACGAATAAATACATCATAGCAAAGTTTCCACCTCTATGGCTTGGGTTGTATGCATCAAGCAATGCTATAAAACCAAGTACCGCTGTTATCAATAGTGCAATTTCGTAGCCTGTTCTTGCACCGTCTCTGTATTCTTTGTCAAGGCCTGCTTTGTTTATAAGACAACTCAGCACCTGCACACCTCCAAGGCTAAAGTACATCATGAAAAACATCTCATCATTTTTTGTGGTAATTGCCAGCAGCATAGGAATTGCAATTGCCAATAGTTGCGCCACAAAGTCGATACGTTTCAATAACAATAACTCTTTCATAATTCATTATTTAGTTTAGACTGCACAGTGAGTAGCTTTCTTAATTCTGCGATAGTGATGCCGAAATAAAATACAGCCATAATAACACCTACAAATAGCATAATAAACAAATAACCTAATGCGATGATAGCCACAGGTGTTGCTATAGATATCAAACTGATTAGAGCAGCTATCAGTAATACCTTCAAAATTGTTCCATATATCTTCCTTGCTCCTGCTTCACAGTATTCTTCATGTGTACCAATATTAGCTGCAAAACTAACAAGCTGACATAAGCCAACAGTGCCATAAGCCCAAAAAGCTAATCCATATTCATCGTTATACCATGATATGGCAAGTGGTAAGAGAGCGCATATTACTTGTGCACATAAATCGAATATCTTATTTTGAATCTGATGTTTCATAAAATATGTTTTTGCATGAATTAATATCCCAGTTCATGATTACGTTTTTCTATCAGCGCCCTTTTGCGCAGGCGGAAGAAGATGAACATATTGAGGAAGTGCATACAACCCAATATCAAAATGATGGCACCAATTTTCAGGCTTAGTATTTCTATTACGGCACGGGCACTGTTTACATCGGCCACTACTTGCAGGGTATATACCGCATACCCTATGTTGATGAGATAAAAGCCAACCAGCAGCAGATTGTTTACTGCTTCTGCCAGCTCTTTATTACCATGAAAAATATCTACCAGAAACAATTTACCGTTGCGGAACAATGTACGGGCTACCCATATAGTTACTGTTATGGTAATCAGCAGGTAGGCTGCATATAATACTATGATGTTGTTCATAAAAACAGATTTAAAAAGTGAATTGGATATTTAATTATTGTATTGATGGCTTTATTCACTTATGGAGGATGGCCGCCCTTTGTCATTGTTATTGAATTTTCAGAATTTATTGAAAGATGTTTTGCTAAATAAAACCGGATTGCTCCGGCTTTGTTTTTGCAAACGTTTAAAGTAACTATTTAAACAACTTTAGTATCGTTCCTGTAAACCAATTTTCATCTGCCTTTGTAAGGCTGCTCAGTGCTTTGTCTGCCTGCTTTGCAAATTTTTGCAATTGGGTTACTGTGTCTGTAAATGCTTTCACGTCTTTGTCTTTCTTATCTCCTTCTACTTCGCCTATTTCTTCCAATACTTTAATTATCGGGTCCAACTCTCTGCGCTTCCTTTCGTTCGTAATGCGCATGGCTACTTTCCAGATGTCTTTCTCTGCGGTAAAGAACTCCTTACGCTCACCAGGTTTCAGCACTTTATCTACCAGCTTCCAATCTATCAGCTCTCGCAGGTTCATATTAGCATTACCTCGGCTTATCTGTAGCTGCTCCATCACATCATCTGCACTCAGCGGCTCTGCACTCACCATCAGCAATGCGTGTATCTGCGCCATCGTACGGTTGATGCCCCACTGTGTGCCTATCACTCCCCAGCTATTAATAAACTGCTGTTTTGCCTCTTCCAGTTTCATGATGTAAAGATAAATACACCTTTTTGAATTTTCAAAATATTCTGAAAATAAAATCATTAATTCAGTGTAAATATCTCTTTATAGTACCACATGCTTTGTTTACTTTTGCACTCCATTCCGATACAATGTTCATGCAGTCATCTGTTAAGATATTCTCCGGCACAGGTTCTACTTACCTGGCGGAACAGATTGCCAAATCATTTGGTAAGCAATTAGGCAACCTCACTATTCAGAAGTTCAGTGATGGCGAGTTTCAGCCGGTATTCAATGAATCAATCCGTGGTGATTATGTTTTTCTGGTACAATCTACATCTGCGCCATCAGACAACCTAATGGAACTGCTGATGATGATTGACGCTGCACGCCGTGCTTCTGCCGGTTATATCACAGCGGTTATACCTTACTTCGGTTTCGCCCGTCAGGACAGGAAAGACAAGCCCCGCGTGGCAATCGCATCAAAACTGGTGGCAAATCTGCTTACTACAGCAGGTGCAAACAGGGTAATGACGATGGACCTGCACGCACCGCAAATACAAGGTTTCTTTGACATTCCGGTGGATCACTTGGATAGTTCTGCGATTTTCATACCATATATTGAAAATCTTAACATGGAAAACCTTATCTTTGCGGCCCCTGATGTGGGTAGCACCAATAGGGTACGTGAAGTTGCCAAGTATTTCGAGATGGATATGGTGATTTGTGATAAGCAACGTAAACGTGCTAACGAGGTAGCTGCAATGACAGTAATAGGCGATGTTAGCGGCAGGCACGTAGTATTGATAGACGATATTTGCGATACCGCAGGTACGCTCAGCAAATCGGCTGCGATACTGAAAGAAAAAGGTGCCTTGTCTGTACGCGCTTTCTGTACACACCCGGTGCTGAGTGGTAAAGCATACGAAAACATCGAGAATTCTGAATTGGAAGAATTGGTTGTTTGCGATACTATACCACTGAAGGGACAAAGTTCTAAGATTAAAGTATTGTCTACAGCAGAACTGTTTGCAGTGGCTATCCGCAATACTTTCGAGAACAAATCGATTAGTTCTTTATTTGTACATGGTAAAAAGTAGTTGAGTAGTTGACTAGTTTATCTGTTCATTAGTATCCGATACTGATTAGCAAGGCAACAAATCAACCAATCAGCTAAATCATAAAGACTGTTTAAACAAAAAAACCTGTCCGCTATCAATGGCGAACATTATTAGTTAACTACCATTTCAACGTCCGTATGTTTGACGGGTATTCGCACGGTGTTGAAATACAAAACTTTTAAAATGAAAGTTGTAAAAATTGAAGGTAAAAGCAGAAGCGAACACGGTAAAACGGTAACACGCCGTCTTCGTTCTGAAGGTCAAGTACCGGCTGTAATCTACGGCGGTAAAGAAACAGTTCATTTCAGTGCAGACCAATTGTCTTTCCGTCCATTGGTTTACACACCTGACTTCCAGTTGGCTGAAATCACTGTAGATGGTAAATCTTACACTTGTATCATGAAAGACCTGCAGTTCGATGTATTGACAGACGAATTGAACCACGTTGACTTGCTGGAACTGGTTGATGACAAGAAAATCGTTGCTAACCTGCCATTGAAATTTGTTGGTCAGCCAGTGGGTGTAAAAGCGGGTGGTCGTCTGGAAGTAAAAGTTAAGAGCCTGAAAGTGCGCACTTATCCTAAATTCCTGCGTGAGAACCTGGAACTGAACATTGAGAACCTGGAACTGAATGGTAACGTTCGTGTTGAAGACGTGAAAGTTGAAAACATCGAGATCATGAACTCTCCACGTATTCCTGTTGCATCAGTAGTAATGACTCGTGCACTGAAACAAGCAGAAAGCGCTGAAGCTACTGCAGGTAAAGGTAAAAAATAAGCCTAACCGCTTAGAACATATAAAAGCCCTTGCTGTACAGCAAGGGCTTTTTCATTGATACTAAATGCCAACCACAAAAATAAAGGTGCCCATTTAAGGCACCTTTTATTATTATACTTACTAACGTCTTGTATTGACTATCACACCAGCATTGTCACCGGGTTTTCCAAGTGTGTCTTCAGTGTTTGCAGGAAGCGTGCACCAACAGCACCATCTACTACCCTGTGGTCGCAGCTCAGTGTCAGTTTCAGCAGGTTGCGAACTACTACTTGATTGTTCTCTACAACAGGTGTTGGTACGATGTTACCCACCGCCAGTATGCAGCTATCAGGTGGATTGATAATGGCAGTAAACTCATCTATACCCATCATACCCAGATTAGATATAGTAAATGTATTGCCTGTAAACTCCTGTGGTTGCAACTTCTTGGTCTTAGCCTTGTCTGCCAGTTCTTTAGCCTCTGCTGCTATCTGCGACAACGACTTCTGGTCTGCAAACTTAACAACAGGTACTATAAGTCCGTCTTCTATAGCAACAGCAGTGCCTACGTGTATGTGCTGATTATGACGGATGAAGTCGCCCATCCAACTGCTGTTAACATCAGGATGTTGACGCAGTGCCATAGCACATGCTTTTATTATCAGGTCGTTGAATGATACTTTAACAGGCGATACATCGTTGATAGCTTTGCGGGCTTCCATCGCCTTATCCATCGTTACAGTAATACGCAGGTAGAAGTGCGGCGCAGTAAACATACTGTCGCTCAAGCGCTGTGCAATCACTTTACGCATTTGCGACAATGGCTTGTCTGTATATGCTTCCTGACCTACCGGTGCAGCCTGTACAAAGCTTGCAGCTTTTGCAGGTGCGCTTGCAGCAGCAGGTGCAGCAGATGGTTGGTAATTATCAATATCGCGTTTGATGATGCGACCATTATCACCTGTACCACTTACAGTACTCAAGTTGATGCCTTTCTCTTCTGCCAGCTTCTTAGCCAGTGGAGATATCTTCACCCTTTCATCGCTACCCGTGCTATGAGATGCAGCAGGCGCAGCAGCTACTGGAGCAGCAGCTACTGGAGCAGCAGCCTGAGCAGGTGCAGTACTTGGCGCACTTGCCTGCGGCGCAGCAGGAGCATCAGTAAGGTAAGGCGCTACGTCTGTACCCTCTTTACCCACGATAGCTATAATTTCATTCACCTTAGCAGCATTACCTTCCTGTACACCAATATACAGCAGGGTGCCATCTACATAAGGCATTACTTCCATAGTGGCTTTGTCTGTCTCCACTTCGGCCATTATATCATCGCTCTTGATTTTATCGCCTACTTTCTTGTGCCATGCTACTATCTTACCTTCTTTCATCGTATCGCTCAACAGCGGCATGCGGATAACAGTTGCATCACCCGGCTTTGGTGCAGGTGCTGCCGGAGCAGCAGGCGCAGCTTGTGCAGGTGCTTCAGCAACAGGTGCCGATGCCGCCACAGGTGCAGCATTCAGCAATGCGCTGTAGTCTTCACCTTCTTTACCTATAATGGCAATAATATCATTTACTTTAGCAGCCTTTCCCTTCTCCACACCTACATACAGCAACGTACCATCTACATATGGCATTACTTCCATCGTAGCCTTGTCCGTTTCCACTTCGGCTAATATATCATCACTTTTTACCTTATCCCCTACTTTTTTGTGCCATTCCGCTATCACCCCTTCTTTCATCGTATCGCTCAGCAACGGCATTCGTATCGCTTCGGCCATAAGTCGTGTCTTAGTTATTGGTTTTTGAGTGTCAAAAGTAACACAAATGTTGGTTTCTTTCTGCAACCCTATGCCTTAATTATTGGCAAATTGGCTGCACACATTATCAAATAGTCGATTTATTAAAATATAGCCCTTCCTACCACTCTATCTGCATGTTCAACGCATCGCAGAGTTTGGCCAGTGAGGGGTTTTTCTTCATCATCTCTTCCAGCACTTCGGGCTTGCTCAGCACCTTCGGACCTTCTTCTTTGATAACCATATCCTTACGCAGTTCTACCCTTACACGCAGCGGGTTTTCAGACTCCTTGCGGAAGAGGTCTATCAGTGTGTTCCTTTCGTTGTTGGCAGCAGATTCAATCATCTCGTCCTTGCAGATGATGCGAATCTCATCGGGCGGATAAAATTCCATGTCCATCATCGTAAGCTGGCTGCGGAGCGAGCTACGGGTAGGTGGAATACTGTCTTTATACATCTGCCAAATGCTTTGCACCAGTTCAAGTGTCACCTCTTTACGTTCTGCCTGCTGGCTTTTAAGCTCTGCATCTATCACAGCATCCAGGTCTATAAAACTCTTGTTAATGCGGCGTGTGGTAGATGTAGCCTCGGGCGGAGGCGGTGTAAAAAAAGGATTAATGCTCGGCGCCTGTGGTTGTTCAGGTATGGCAGGCTGCGGTGCAGGTTTGGGCTGCATAACAGGCTCGGGCTCTGCCGTGATGCTTACGGGAAGCACATCGTGCGGAGGCGGTGCCAAGTCTATAACCTTGGCAGGCGCAGGCTGCGGAACCGGAGGTGGAGGTACTTGCTGTACCGGTGCCTGTACTACGGGAGCAGCAGCTTTAGGCGGAGCAAAACCTATGCTATCAGTGTTTTTTTTTTCGTCACCGGCTGATGCCGATGTTGCCTGCAGCACGTAGCACAGCCGTATCAGGCACATCTCTACATGCAGGCGCTTGTTGGTAGCGTTCTTATAATTGATTTCGCTATCATTTACCACATTCAATGCAGAAATGATAAATGACGGCGGTGTCTGATTGGCTTTTTCGTGAAAGACAGGTTTATGATCTGCGGGTACATCCAGCAGTTTGGCCATACGTGGGTCTTTGCAGAGCAAGAGATTGCGCAGGTGTTCTGCCATACCTTCCAGTATTACATCTCCTTCAAAACCACGTTCAAGTGCACTATCCAGTTGCAGCAGCGTACCGCTTACATCCTGGCTTAGTATATGGTCTGTCAGCTTGAAGTAGTAGTCAGCATCGAGCAGGTTGAGGTGCTCCATCGTACTCTGGTAGGTAAGCATACCATTGGTAAAGCTTACTATCCTGTCTAGCATACTCAGGGCATCGCGCATACAGCCTTCGCTCTTTTGCGCTATCACATGCAGGCCCGCCTCCTGTGCTACTACCCCTTCTTTGGTGGCAATACTGTGCAGGTGGTTTACGATGTCTGTAGTGGTAATGCGCTTGAAGTCGAATATCTGACAACGGCTGAGGATGGTTGGCAGTATCTTATGCTTCTCTGTAGTGGCAAGGATGAAGATGGCATACGGTGGCGGTTCTTCCAGCGTCTTCAGAAAGGCGTTGAAGGCCGCAGCACTCAGCATGTGAACCTCATCTATGATGTATATCTTGTACTTACCCTGTTGCGGTGCGAAACGTACCTGGTCTGTAAGGTTACGGATATCATCTACCGAGTTGTTACTGGCAGCATCGAGCTCGAATACATTGAACGATGTATTGTTGTTGAAGCTCTGACAGGTAGCACAAGTACCGCAGGCTTCTATATCAGCCGTCGGGTTTTCGCAGTTGATGGTCTTTGCCAATATACGGGCGCAGGTAGTTTTACCCACACCACGCGGACCGCAAAACAGATACGCATGCGCCAGATGATTGTGGCGAATGGCATTTTTGAGCGTAGTGGTAATATGCTCCTGCCCCACAACCGTATCAAAGGTTTGCGGGCGGTATTTACGGGCCGATACTATATACTGGTCTGACATGTTTTGTATAAAGTCAAAAGTAAAAAGTAAAAAGCAAAAAATCAGATATTACCCATTTCTTTCTACTTATGACTAAAGACTTACGACTTTTTTATATTTGTTGATAGTTTTTGATAGTGTTTCGGTAGTTTTTAGGGAAATGGTTACAAAACCCCTAAATCCCCTGAAGGGGACTTGTATGTTTTGTTGCAGTTTGTTGCAGATTTTTCTATTTGTTGGATTTTGTTGCAGTTTGTTTTTAACTGCAAAGACGCGGAGGCGCAAAAGATGTTTTGATAGTGATTCATGGTGTGGTTTTCTATTACAAATTTACGTAAAAACGGTGACAGTAATTTTACAAATGCATTACAAACAGGCATTATATTTGTACACAACAATTATAAAACCAACTTATGAAACCTATACTCTTAATTCTTTGCGCGCTATTTTTTTCATTTACATCCATAGCACAAATACCTATGGACAGTTTATACAGGGATAATACCAGATGGATAAACTTTGCCGACTATACTGCGAGAACACATGGCAGTCCAACAGGATTAACTAATGGTTCCGTTGTATTAGAATATAAGATATCCGGAGATTCTATTATCAACAACGATACATTCAAAAAGCTATATGTAAAGAAGTTATATCATATTATGGAACCTTGGAATTCCCCAACATTCCAATCTAAATCTGTGTACATCGGGCGTCTGAGAATTGATGGCAGAAAACTTTATTATACAAACGACAGCAGCATACAGATTTGTTATGACAAATCAGGCAATTTAAATACTATCGGAACTGAGGTATTAATTGCAGATTGGGGATTAAATATAGGCGATACATTTAAAGCGGGCCTATATACCTCCGGGGTTGTAAAAAACATATATCCCCAAACACTGCCGAGTGGTCAAACAATAAACTCTTATGTTGTATATAAATACAATCAAGGTTTTAATGATACCCTATTGGAAGGCATCGGAAATAGCGGAAGCCTTTTTTATGCGTCTTGTACACTACCTGATGAGCTAGGGACACTTACTGAATTCAAGTATTATAATCTATGCTTTTTTGCAGATGGTATATACTACCACTCTGATGCAAAAAGTAAATACATGAACTGGTACCTCATGCAAAATTGCTTTGACCAAAGCAAGCTTGGCTTATCAAACATAAATGTCTCTGATAACAACTTCTTAATAGTACCAAATCCAAGCAATGGTGTTTTCTTCATCAAAGGCATAGCAGGTTCGGCACAAACATCAATTAATGTTTATAATAATTTAGGACAACAGATTTTTACCAAGACAATTAATGGAAACAATATCAATACAGAGATACAACTCAACAATTCGACACCGGGTATATATACTATCAGTATTCGTAGCGGAGATATTGTAAAGCATGAAAAACTGATTGTTCAATAATATTTAAGCTGACAATTATATAATAATTACTTCTTTCCTTATCTTGATTTGTACTAAAATCAGGGCAATGAAAAAACGGTTTATTCCGCTACTTGTATTCGCATCTATCGTTTTGGTTTCTTTTACAGGCGATGATGAGAAAGTATATCTGAAAACAATTACCAAAATAAAACAGGAAGGTTTCGACAATTCGAAAGTGATGGGCACATTGCAACATCTTACAGATGTGATAGGTCCGCGCCTGACAGGCTCTACAGGCATGAAAAATGCCGAGGCATGGGCCAGGCAGCAGTTGGAAGACTGGGGATTGCAAAATGCACATATAGAGCGTTGGGGAACTTTTGGCAAAGGATGGGAATACCAGCACTGCTATGCGGCTATGACGGCACCCTACTATCAGCAACTGATAGCCGTACCCAAAGCATGGACACCAGGCACCAACGGCACCATAAAAGGGGAAGCCATTGTGGTGAACATAGAAACCATAAGCGATATGGCACAATACGCGGGCAAGCTGCAGGGCAAGATTGTGGTACGTGCCAGCAACCAACTGGCGATGCCCAACTTCAACGCAGATGCCAAACGCCTGACAGACGAAGACCTCTGCAACATAGAGCAAGACCCGCATGTGGCAAAGGGTGTGGATGAAAAAGCAGCGCCAACCATCAACAGGACAGTGCGTGCATCGAGACAGGCTATAGATAGTTTTCTGTACGAACAGAAAGCATTGGCGGTATTGAGCTGTGTGCGCCGCAGTACAATGGGTACAGTATTTACCAGCAATGGTGCCAGCCGAGCATGGGATGCCAAACCCGTATTGCCCGAACTGGAAACAGGTATAGAGCAACTGAACAGAATAGAAAGACTGCTGAAAGCAAAACAAACTGTAACACTGGAGCTGAATGTGCAGACGACCTTCCTGATGAATGACAGTACAGAATATAATGTGATAGCAGAAATACCGGGCACTGACCTAGCTGACGAGGTAGTGATGCTGGGTGCACATATGGACTCTTGGCACGCAAGCACCGGCACTACAGACAATGCTGCAGGCACTGCAGTGTGTATGGAAGCCATACGTATACTGAAAGCAGCAGGTGTAAAGCCCCGCCGCACCATACGCATTGCGTTATGGAGCGGTGAAGAACAAGGACTGCTTGGCTCTACAGGCTATGTAAAAAAACATATTGGTGACAGGAAGACCATGAAGCTGAAACCTGAACATGGCAAGATAGCAGCCTACTACAATCTGGATAATGGTGCAGGCAAAATACGTGGTATCTATGCACAGAGCAATGATGCCGTAGTGCCTATCTTCCGTGCATGGCTGGCACCGTTCAAAGATATGGAAGCGCATACGGTTACCAACCGCAATACAGGTTCTACAGACCATATACCTTTTGATGCGATTGGCGTACCGGGCTTTCAGTTTATACAAGACCCGCTGGAATATGGCAGTCGCACACACCATACCAATATGGACAGCTACGACCGTGTAAACGAGAACGATATGATGCAGGCATCTATCATCATGGCATCGGTAGTGTACCACACTGCTATGCGCCCTGAAATGCTGCCACGCAAACCATTGCCTAAGAAACAGGAAGAAAAGAAATAAGAAAACGGGACTCAATAAGAGTCCCGTTTGTTTTCATAGCAATGGTAAAATGCATTATCGTTTCACGCCTATGAGGTTGCCCTGTATAGACCATGCAAAATCTAACTTAAGCGTACCCTTGAATGTAGGGTTGTTCATATCTATGTATGTATCGCCCAGATAACCCGGTCCTGTAGTTACCGAAGCAGGTACATAGTTTGCATTAGCATGGCAAGACATACAGTTGGTAAGCACACCGTAGTTGTTCACCACTTTCTTACCGTTAGTGATTACGATGGCTGAATTACCCAATACACTCGGGTCGAAACCAGCCTCGAGGTATGGATTGAATGCATAGATAGATGTACCTATGTTGTTGCCACCCGTAAGTGGTTGGTTTGGATTGATGAATGTATATGCCTGCGACATAGCATAGTGGCGCGGAGCGCCCTGCAATTGCGAAGGACGCATTGCTGCAATGGCTGCAGAACTTGGTGCAGGCGGATTATCGGCATTTGGTGCCCACCAATATGTTTGCCATGTCCAGCGGGTGATTTCTTTGCTGGTAACGTGCATAGCAACCAATATGGCAATATCGCCTTCTTTTGCCTGCATGTTGAAGTTGGCTTTCAATTCTGCAGCCGTTTGTTTATCCAGCTTGAAGTGAACAAAGTCGTTCAGGTTGTAGGTAGTTTGCGGTGTGCGATGCTTGCCACCTATATCTACACTGCCATTACCTTGTCCGCCGTTGTTCGGATCTACATATACATAACCCGGCCAGCTACCTTCAGGATATGAAATAGGTTGTGGCGGAAGCCCTGTCCATACATTCAGCTTGTAGTAGCCACCACAAGCCTGCAATGTATCTTCCGTTACGATTTCAAACACAGGCTTCAACGTCATACCTGTATTTGGGAACTGCGGTATTTCTGTTTTACCTTGGTCGAGCATAGACTGCAGCACCAGTGAATCGAATAGTTTGTTACTTACGGCAAACTGCGCAGCCGTAGGGTCGTATTTTACAAAGCCTACTACACGCTGGTCTTCCTGTGCGCTGCTAACCATACCGGCCTTCAAGCGTGCTTTCTTGGCATGCAAAAACTGATTTGGCGAACTAAGTGTACCTCTCGATGTTTTTACGTTTTCCATCCTCAGTTTTTTTGACTCGCTTGCCAGCATCAATGCCTGCATGTCCTGTGGTGTAAGCCATGTTTCAAACACTCTCAGGTCTTGTCCTTCGTACTGCTGTCCCGAAGACATATTGAGTGATGTCCAGATACCCCAACCGTGCAAGGCAATCGAGTCATTGTTGTTGGTGTTTATCCAGTTATCAATAACAAGAGAGTCTGTAGGATAAGAATACCCTGAAATTTGAGGATCAGGTAATGGAACCGGTTTAATAACACCAGCAGGTGGTGCGGTTTTCATAGCTTCCTCCCCTTCTTTTGGCTTTTCGGCATCGCCGCAGCTACTGAATGTAGCCAACATTGCTGCCAAAGCAATTGCAGATGTGATTTGTTTTTTCATTGGTTGTGTTGTTTTAGTATGGAATAGTGATTAAAATAAATACACAGGGTTACATATAGTTGTTGACGCAACAACAAAAGGATAGAAGGATTGCACGAAAGTAAAAATTCATTTCAACAAAAAAACCAGTGTTTACACTGGTTTTTTTAGACAAACAACATAATTAATCTCAATTACTTAGCAAAAAACAGGAGTTTCCGCTTGCGCATAATACTAAGCGCATACAATACCAGGCCAACAAGCAACCACAAAGGCCATGCAGTTAACAGCACTATTACCAGCCCCTTCATCATCTGCAAGCCATCGCCCAATGCCAGCAGTATACGCGAACCAAAAGGGATAGATGCCGCTCTGTCCGTATCTGCCACTATCTGCACATCTACTTTTTCGGGTTGGTATAAATCTACTTTCAGTGTGGCATAGTTTACATCGTCCAGTATCTGCAGGTTTTCTATACGGCGATTTATAACAGTATCGTTACCAAGTGCTGCAGGAGATAACTCTGCTTTATTCTCTTTTACACCACCATTCTTCTTATCTGCAATAGCAGGTGGTGCTATACCTGCCGCTTGGTTTTTCATGGCATTGGCAAGGTATTTCAGCGTCACATCCTGACGCTGCATAGTGCGCGTATCAATAAATGTAGCCAGCTGAGGTACTTTGCGAATGACTGTATCTAGATAGAAATTCGGGATGCGTAGTGTAAGATGTGCTGTAGTGGTGTAGCCTGTCACCTGCTTCAATGAATCTGCACTGAAGCGTACAGAACGTACAGACGTAGTGCTGTTCTCCATATGGCTCTCGGCTATCATACCGCCCAATTCATTCACCATACGTTCCAGTGTATCTACAGATTTATACACATCGCTGACACGGCATCGGATATCGGCAGTATGAATAATCTTTCGCGATGGTGAATTAATATCTGTAAGGTCGTTTGACACTAGTACAGAATCAGCAGACTGAATATAAGACTCGGCATTGTTGGCACAAGACGCCATCAGTGCTGCCAGCAACAGCAGCAATACTAGTTTGTTGTAACGCATATTGGTTGAGGTTTTATAAAGATTGATACCACAACCGTGCAAAAGGTAACTAATCCCTATTGCCAAAAATGTGTTAAACCGAGCTAACATAAATACAAATGTATGTTAGCTATAAAAGAAAAGCCGACACTATGCATTTGCACAGTATCGGCTATCAGTATATTTACTGTCGCTTTGCAAATCATTATATCAATCTGTCAGAACTGAAATAATGCACGCATAGGGAACTACTACAGACGGTTGAATTTGTCGTCGTCGTTATTTGTATTATTGTTGCGATATCCGCCACGATCGCCGCCGTTATTGAACGGATCTCTGTGACCACCACCGCCACCTTGCGGGCGATTACCGCCACCGGTATAACGAGTAGGACGACTACCACCATCGCGATTGTAACCACCACGGTCGTTGTTATATCCGCCGCGGTCACCACCACCACGGTTGCCATAGCCACCACGGTCTCCACCGTAGCCGCCGCCACCGCCGCGATTACCACCATAACCACCACCGCCGCCACGGTTGCCACCATAGCCACCACCACCGCGATTGCCATAACCACCACCGCCACGGTTGCCATAACCACCGCCGCCGCCAGGACCAGCTTTAGGCTTCGCTTCTTTCACAGATATTATCTGACCTTCCAGAAAAGTCATGTCGATATTATCAATCGCATCGAATGCGTGAAACTTGTCCGCCATTTCCACAAAACCGAAACCTTTAGACAAACCAGTTTCGTTATCTCTTACAATCTTAACAGATATAATTTCGCCGAATTCAGAAAACATTTTCTCTAAAGTAGGCTCGGTGGTTTCAGGGCTTAGATTACCAATAAATAAATTCATAAAAACAATTGAGATTACAAATATAATGTATTGAAGCTAAGGAATACAGCATTTTTTCGTGATAATTGTACTTTAAAATCCTATATTTAACTAATTGGTTTTTATATGAAAAAGTTATTCCCTTTGATAGCAGGTTTAATTCTGGTTGCTATGATTGCTGAAAGCTGTGGCGGTACTAATAAACCACCAAGAAGCAGCGGCCATAAATCTTTCAGAGCCAGCAAAAGAGGGCGTTAACAAATGAGTCCCCTCATACCACTCTACTGCCTTAAATAACCTAATTTTGATCTGGCAGTAATGGAACCGAACAAGAAGAAAAGTACAATATCAACCATCGCTACAATAGCCATTGTAGTAGGTGGCGTATTTATTTACAACAATTTTATACGTAGTAGTCCTAACGAATACATTGCTTTTTACAGCACTGTGAAGGGATTGCAGCAGTCATCGCCAGTAATGGTGAAAGGTGTGCGTGTAGGCAAAATTAAAGACGTAACCATACAACCTGACGGGCTGGTTAAAGTAACCCTGCTGCTGAAAAAAGGCATGCAAATACCCGATAGCACAAAGGCTATGCTTACCTCTTCGGGCTTACTGGGCGATAAAAGCATAACACTGACACTTGCCAATAACACCCGTTACCTGGAATCGGGAGACACCCTTTTATCGGATATTGACAACAGTGGCGTATCTGCCAACACACAAGTGGAACCAATGGCAGAAACGGCTCATTACCTGCTGTATAGTGCAGACACTACCCTGCGTGGCATTAATGCACTGATACAAAACGGGCTACTGAACAAATTTGTAAAACCGCTGATAAGCTTTGAGAAAAGCATCAAAAAATACGAGGGTATTTCTGCCGACCTGAATAAGGATAACAGCATTGTAAACGGTTTAGCATCTGCCAACAACAGCAGTACAGAACTGGCAAACAGCAGCAAGGAATGGAAGAAAAGCTTGCAGGATATACAACAATCCACTAAAAGTCTGGCTGATAAAAACATGCAGCAACAGTTGACAGACATCGGCAGCAATATGAAAAAGCTGCAAGCATCCGTTAGCGATATCAGTAAAGAAGGCGGCAGCATCAACAAAATGGCTACCGATAAAAGTACCTATACCAATGCTACCAAACAATTGGACACAGCCAACCAAAGCATGAAGGAACTGCAAGCCAACCCACCCGGCTTCAGCATATTGGGCAAAAGCAAGAAAAAGAAATGAAACAACTGATTGTCTTAATGGCACTCTGTATGAGCAGCCTGCAAACATTTGCACAGGAAGAAAAGCCTAAAATATACAACCCGCAAGCCAATGCACAACAGCAGATAAACGATGCGGTAAAACATGCAGCTAAAGAAAATAAGCATGTATTACTACAAATTGGCGGCAATTGGTGTGTATGGTGCATTCGCTTTCACAATACGGTAAAAAGCGACAGCGTACTGAAAAAGCAGATGGACGATAATTTTGTTGTGGTACACCTGAACTACAGCCCAGAGAATAAGAACGAAAAAGTACTAGCCTCGCTGGGCTATCCGCAGCGTTTTGGTTTTCCTGTGTTTGTGGTATTGGATGCCAAAGGCAAGAGGTTGCACACACAAAACTCTGCCTATCTGGAAGAAGGAAAAGGCCACAGCAAAGAAAAGATTGCTGAATTTTTCAAACATTGGAGCCCTGCGGCACTGGATGCTGCCAACTACAAGGAAAAAGCAAAAAACTAAGGTATCAGCCTTATTAGGCGCAGCGAAAACAGAGAATTGCCTTGCCTGCCTGCACCGTTACTGAAATAGTACGGAATATTCTGCACATCGCGAATAGTAACCATAGACTGCTGATAGCGCATATTTACAAACCAACCTTTGTAGAACTGCATGCTTGCATCCAGCACATAGCTGATATCCTCTGTACGAAAGGCTGTTATAGAGGGATTGAACGTAAAAGGCTGGTCTGTATAAGCATCTTCCTTAGAACTTATCAACCCGCCATAAGCTGCACCTGCACCAATGTTCCATTTATCATTGAGCAGGTAATGCAGTACAACAGGTACTTCGTAATAATTAAGATTTACCCTGTAAGACTCTATAAACTGCCCAGAATAATAAGATTCTAATACACGTACCCCACGACAGCCTTTTTGGGTGTAGAGCAAATCGAGGCTTGCAAGCAGTTTGGGTAGCAGCTTTACGTACACAGTAGGCCCCAGATTGAGCCCTACTTTACGGTAACCTTCGTATGCATCACCATTCAGTGCAGAGAAATTGAGACCTGCAGCAAAACCACCATAAAACTTACGGTCTGGATTATTGGTAAAATAGCCCCTGCCTATCTGTGCATTTGCAGCTAGGCTGCAAGCTACAAGTATTAATATGGCAAGGCTTCTGCGCATTACTATTTAGTTAGTTGAATAAATACATTAACCGAAAAGTAACCACATTATTGTATTGCTCTGTGCGGCCGAAGCCCGGAGGTACATTGCCACGCACACTGCGCAAGGAATATTGGAAGCGCCCTGTTATATAAAACTTGCTGACAATCTTCACATTGGCACTCAGCACCATGCAATAGTCACTCTTGCGGAATGGATAATCTTCTGACTTCAGTGTTTGTTGTGGGTTGGTATCAAATGTTTCTGCCTGATTGATGAGCCTGCTGTAAGATATACCTGCCCCAAAGTGGTCGCCACGCTGGTCGAAGTAATAGAGCTGTACGGGCAGGTCAACATAGTTCAGGATGGCTTTGTAGCCCAATATGGCAAATGCCTGATTGCTGGATGTCTGTTTGTATTTACCCACACTACCCTTGCGGCTGTAAAGCATTTCAAGGCCCGCACCAAACTCGTTGCCAAACATTGTATAAACACCTGCGCCTGCATTGATGCCCGATTTGGAATAGCCTGCATAGTTATCGCCATCTATCTGCGTAAGGTTGATACCTGCGGATACCATACCGCGAAACAGGTTCGGGTCTTCTACATAATAATTGCTCTGTGCAGATACGTAAGCCACAGGTGCCAATGCAAACAATAATGCCAATATTCTTTTTTTCATACTCCTATTCTAAAAAGTGGTGCCTTCCAATTGCTGTATGTTACTCCTCAACTCATCTGTAACAGGCACTTTGCTATTGTTATTGAAATCAAAAACTACAATTACATCTTCTGCCTCTGCACAAATTTCACCTTTATTATTCAACACCCGATGGCGGATGCCGAAACTGGTATTTTTTATAAATGTAACGGATGCCTGCACTACTATATTGCCGGGATAAAATAATGGTTGTATGAACCTGCACCCTGTAGATAACAGCATAGGGCCTACATTGGTTGCCGCAAAATACTTTTGAAAACCGCAAACCTCCCAATAATTGACACGAGAAGCCTGAATATATTTGAAATAAGATACGTTATTGATATGGCCAAACATATCCATCTCGCTCCAGTCGAGGCGGAGGGATAAACTAACAGGAAACCGAGGTTCGCTCATACCAATATAAAACTAACGAAATATCAATACTTCTCGCCGAAGATATATGCAAGCCTTACAACATACAGATTATTATACTGTTTAGCACGTGAGTAGTCATAGTTCACATCGGTACGTATTGGCATCAGTGAATATTGATACCTGACATTGAAAAACAATCCTTTGTACAATCGCAGATTGAACCCAACCAGAAAGTTAAGGTCTGTACGTTTGAACGGATATCTATCTACATTGATGGTATCATTGTAAACAGGTTTGTTTGTTTCCAGTGTTTCATCGGCACTTATCAATTGCGAGAAAGAAAGGCCCACGCCGAAATGGCTTTTACGCTTATCGTGTATATGCACCATCAATGGTATCTCTGCATAGTTGAGCGCTATACCGTATTTCTGTATTACAACCTCTTTGGTAAAATTTGCTTTTTGCGATTTATGCCCCCTGCTACCCTTCTGAGAATACAGAATTTCCATACTGGCGGCAAAACGCTGTCCGAATTTGGCATAGATAATACCACCTACGTTCAAGCCAGTTTTATAATAACCTGCATAGTTATCACCGTCTACCTGTGCAAAGTTGGCACCTATTACAGGACCTCCGTAAAAGGTACGTTCGTTTTCCACATAGTAACTTTGCGCATGTGTACTTTGAGAAAAGGAGAGAAATACAAGCTGAGCCAACAATAATCCCCCGAATTTTCTAATTTTAGCCATCGAAACCAGCATTGCAAAAATGAGCTTCAAATATACGGCAAACACCCTTAAAAAACTGGAACAGCTTTTTGAAGAGGCCAGGTACATCATACGCTACGAGAAAGGAACTTTCAATTCGGGCTATTGTATACTTGAAGACAGGCGCGTTGCCGTGATTAACAAGTTTCTGAGTGTAGAAGGACGCATTAATGCACTGATAGAAATTTTACCAACAATTGACGTAAACGAGGACGAACTGAGTGGTGAAATGCAGAAATGGTATAAACAGCTAAAGACTGCACCAACCAAAGATGAAGCGGACACGGAAGAAGGAACGGCACAAAGCGAAACAGAATAACAGGACGTGAAAATTACATTTTTAGGTACCGGCACTTCCCAAGGCGTTCCCTTTATAGGTTGCGATTGCCCTGTTTGCACATCTGCAGACAAGCGCAACGACAGGCTGCGTACCTCTGTATGGATAGATACCCCAGAGGCCAGCGTTGTGATAGACAGTGGTCCTGATTTCCGCCAGCAGATGTTGCGGTACAATGTGCACAGGTTAGATGCCATTGTCTTTACCCACGGACATAAAGACCATGTTGCAGGTATGGACGATGTAAGGGCTTACAACTTTCACGACAAGAAAGCCATGAATGTGTATGCCGATTTGCAAACACAAGAGGTATTGAAACGTGAATTTCAATATGTCTTTCAGGAATTAAACTACCCCGGTATTCCGCAAGTAGATTTAAATACAATCAACGGCGACAATTCATTCATTATCAATGGATTAAAACTCAGTCCTATTAAAGTACTTCACTATAAAATGGAAGTACTTGGCTTCAGAATAGGCGACTTTACATACATAACAGATGCCAATTACATCAGCCCTGAACAATTAGATAAAGCTAAGGGTAGCAAAGTGTTGGTTTTGAATGCATTGAGGCACGAAGCACACCCTTCTCACTTTACCCTGAATGAAGCAATTGAGGTAGCAACTGCTGTAGCTGCGGAGAACACATATTTTACTCATATCAGCCATCAACTGGGGCTGCATGATGAGGTTGAGGCTACCCTGCCCAATGGTATGCACCTTGCGTATGATGGACTTACACTCCATTTGTAATTGGCACTTAACCCTTAACTTTAATCATTACGACTATTAAAATGAAAAAGATATTAACAGGTTTATTTTTAGCATTTACCACCCTTACTGCCAGTGCACAATACGGCAACACCACTATAAAAGTGGGTATGCAGGCACCTGAAATAGAGATGAAAGGCGTGGACGACCAACCCGTGAAACTATCTGACATGTATAAGAAACGTGTTGTGTTGGTAGACTTTTGGGCATCGTGGTGCGGACCATGCCGCAGGGCAAACCCCAGATTGGTAGCACTGTACAAGAAATACAGTCAGGAAAAAATAAAAGGCGCTAAAAAAGGCTTTGAGATAGTGAGTGTATCGCTGGATCAGGAAAAAGAACCTTGGCTGGCGGCTATAGCTAAAGACAGCCTCTACTGGAAGTTTCACATGAGCGATTTGAAGGGTTGGGCATCTATCGTATCTAAAACATACGGCGTAAACTTTGTACCACAGGCGTGTATGATAGGCCCTGATGGTAAAATAATAGGTGTTTACAACTTTGCTGAACAAGCTGCTGAAGACCTTGACAAACTCATAAAAGAGGGCTACAAGGCTAAAAAAGAAGATTAAAACAGCTATTTCAGGGAAATATTTAGCCAAGCATGTAAATATTTTGCTTAGTAATTGAATATTTTTCCTACCTTCGCACACTCTAATTATTAAAAAAACCGCATGGCAAAATCCATGCATTAAAAAATAAGGCAATGAAAAAAGGAATACATCCGGAAAGCTACCGTTTAGTTGTTTTCAAAGACATGACTAACGAGTACACATTCCTGACTCGCTCTACAGCAGCTACTAAGGAAACAATTGTTTGGGAAGATGGTAACGAATATCCACTGGTAAAAGTGGAGATTTCTAACACTTCACACCCTTTCTACACTGGTAAATCAATGTTTGTGGATACAGCAGGTCGTATCGACAAATTCAAAAAACGTTACGAAAAGAAAAAGTAATAACGTCTTTATCATATTTGCATTACGCACGAAAAATCCCGACTTTTGTCGGGATTTTTTGATTTATACATCACTCTATCCCGCCCGGTGGCGGTAGTACGAAGAGTGGCAAACATCAGGTGGTGAATATCATACTCTTCGATACAGAAGTAAGAAATAGGTTGTTGCCCTTTACCCATACCCGCCCGGTAGCAGATATACGCTGTGGTATACTTACCATGCGCGAGCGTTGGGAAAAGTTTCTGCAAGCACCTGCAAGCAGCACGCTGACACTACCCTACCTGCAAGAAGTATTCCCTCAAAACACTACCAACGATAATCTGTATATAAATGGCGCAGTATTCGCCAACCCGACAATAGTAAATGCAGTAACTGCCCTGAACATTGGTGATGTATTGACTAAAGGCGAATTGATTATTGCATTCAGGACAGACAAAGCCATCAACAGCACGGAAGAATTGCCAACAACAGGTAATGTACAATACGAGGGCGACGCATACGCATTGCAAAATGTGTGGGACATATTTTCCAACAACGGCAATGCTATTCGTGGCGACTATAAACTACTGACGTACAATAAAACATCTGCGCCCATACCTGCGGGTGTAACTGTAACAGATGCTGAGCATCTGTTTATTGAAGAAGGTGCTGTAATAAATGCAGGCTGCATTATCAATGCATCTACTGGGCCTGTGTACATAGGTAAAGATGCCGAGATACTGGAAGGCTGTATGCTGCGCGGCCCTATAGCGCTATGTGAACATGCAGTGATAAAAATGGGTGCAAAAGTATATGCAGATACTACCATAGGCCCGGGCTGCAAAGTAGGCGGTGAGATGAGCAATGTGGTATACTTTGCAAACAGCAATAAGGGACACGATGGCTACCTGGGTAATGCGATAATTGGTGAATGGTGCAACCTTGGGGCAGATACCAATTGCAGCAACCTGAAGAACAACTATGACGAGGTAAAGATTTGGGATGAGCATATTAACAAATCTGTAAAAACAGGGCTTACCTTCTGCGGGCTTATCATGGGCGACCATTCTAAGTGCGGTATTAATACCATGTTCAATACCGGGACAATGGTTGGTGTATCTGCCAATATATTTGGTGCAGGCTTTCCTGAAAAATTCGTTCCGTCGTTTTGCTGGGGCGGTGCTGAGGGTATGACAACCTACAGCTTTGACCGTGCTATGGAAACGGCAGGCCGTATGATGGCAAGGCGTAATAAAGAGCTAAGTACAGCAGAAAGAAATATGTATCAATACATATTCAACAAAACAACATCACAAAGAGATTTATTTGCTATATAAAAACCATACATAATAACATATAACAATGCGTAAGAAAATTGTAGCAGGCAACTGGAAAATGAATATGACCCTTGATGAAGGACACGAACTGGTATCCGGTGTTCTGAAAGGATTGCCTGCATTGAATGCTGACAAAGAAGTTGTGATTGCTCCGCCATTCATCAACATACAGCACACATTTTATCAGATAGAAGATGTAGACCATGTGCACGTAGCTGCACAAAACTGCAGTTCAGAAAACGCCGGTGCATACACAGGCGAAGTTGCAGCAAGCATGATAAAAAATGCAGGTGCTACCTATGTTATCATAGGCCACTCTGAGCGTCGCGAATATTTTAATGAAACAGATGCGATGCTGGCAAAAAAGACAGACACTGCGCTGGACAATGGTTTGAAAGTAATCTTCTGCTGTGGCGAACCACTGGAAGTACGCGATGCAGGTACACAAAACGATTTTGTTGAAGCACAACTGAAAGCAGGCTTATTTCACTTACACAAACATCAATTAGCTAACATAGTTGTAGCATACGAACCTATCTGGGCTATCGGCACAGGACGTACTGCAAGCAGCCAACAAGCACAAGATATGCACGCGCATATACGCAGTGTATTTGCTGCACAATACGGACAGCCAACTGCTGACAACATGACTATATTGTATGGTGGCAGTTGCAAACCATCTAACGCTGCAGAACTGTTTGCATGTGCAGATGTTGATGGCGGTTTGATAGGTGGTGCATCGCTGAAAGCTGAAGAGTTTTTGGGTATCATCAATGCAATGATTGGCGCATAATTTTCGCACTGAAAAAATTTCAAAAAAAGTTTTTGCAGAAAAGAAAAACCTTTCTATCTTTGCAATCCCAAACAGGGACGCCGCGTTGGTCAATCGGCTAAGACGCCTCCCTTTCACGGAGGAATGACGGGTTCGACTCCCGTACGTGGTACAAGAAAAAGGCAACTATAACGGTTGCCTTTTTTTGTTGCGGTTAACTTATTTTTGCGCAATACAATTCGGAATAATAATGGCCTCGTAGTACAATGGATAGTACAAGAGTTTCCGAAGCTCCAGATTCAGGTTCGATTCCTGACGAGGCCACTTAAAACATCAGCCACTCTATATGAGTGGCTGATGTTTTATTATTTATTACTGTTACACCAATCGTTCCAGTTTGCCTTTTCGCTTCACTATGTTTTTATAATCCCACTGAACAGTTGGTGCTACTTTCAACCAGCTTTTCAAATCTTTTAACTTAACATCTTTTACTATAGTATATCTGGCTTCAGCAGCTTTAAAACTACCTTCCGGTTCAAGGCCTGGCACATCAAATGATTGTCCACTCCAGAACAACAATCTGACACAGTCTTTCAGCTTACTATACCCTACTATCGGATTGCCCTCAATAAACCATACGGGATGCCTGTGCCAAACTTTATTTTCAGCATCGGGCAGTGCTTTTGTTATTTCCTTATACAGCAATTCGCAAATCTGTTTATCAGTTTCAGGCAATGCATCGTGATAAGCCTCCACATCTTTATTCATAGAAGAAGTATTGAACCATACTAAATTTATAATTTTTTGATAAATAATAGCTGAGAGCTGATATTATGACAAAGATTTTATGGCATTAATACTGAACCCTTTTACAATTAAGTATATAGCTAAAGTCATTTCATACACAAATATCGGGATAGCCATAAGCATTCCACCAATTGACAATTGAGGCATCACACCAAACATTTCTAAATGTGCTGCTATGAATATCATGATAGCACCTACTATACCAATTACAGATAATGCACGAGGTATCAACCTGCTTTTGAAGAATATGTAGCTGTATATAAACGTATTGATGCCCAACATAAAATTAGGTCCAAGCATAAAGGTCCAATCGTGGACTGCAATAAGTGTTGTGCCAACAGCCTTAAAGGATTCAGCATCGGCAGCAGGATTAGCAGCATACGCTTTGCTTAGCGATACAATACCTAAAACAGATAATGTACCAATCAATATAAATATAGCCTCCAATAACCGGAAGCAGAAATAAGCTAAACCCAATTGCTCATTATACCTCCTGAGGTATGGATAGAGCATGATGCCTGTACCTGCTGCTGTTGCCACCAGTAACAGTTCGTGCAATGCACCTAAGACAACTGCTTGTGCATTTTGCGATGTCTGAATAAGAAAATCACCTGACAGTGCAGGCTGATATAGTTTTAATGCAATAATAGATGTGGCTGCTGCAGCTATGAAAAACACACCAGTAATTATAGCATCTACCCTATGTCTTCTTTCTGAAAAATTTATCATGTTGATTTACCTTTATTTGAAAGGCAAACCTACACCCATCCTATGCATTAGAAATTAACTTATGCTAATTGTTATTTAACGATTGCGCGATATTCGCTTCCGTATCCTGCTGAGCGACTCGGGTGTGATACCCAGATACGTAGCAATATAGTTGAGTGGAACACGGTTCAACAAATCGGGTCTTGTTTCTGTAAGGTTAAGATAGCGTTCCTCAGGCGTCAGGTTTTTGAAATTATCCATTTCTACCTGATTGTTTGCCTGCATAAGCGATGCCATTTTCACCAGCATTGTTTCCAGCTTGGGTATTTGCTTTATGAGTTCATCGTTTCTTTCGTTCGTGCCCAATGCAATAACGCTATCCTCTACACAAGACAAAAAATATTCAGAAGCGCTTTTGGTGGTGTAGCTAACAGGGATGATACTTTGATTCTCTGTATAAAACTCCGTTGTTCGCTCTTCTCCGTTTTTATTGTGATATCTGCGTACGCAACCTTTCAGTACAAAATAGCATTCTCTTGCATGCTCCCCTTCGGCAAGCAGTGTTGTGTCTTTCGGGAAGGTCTTGATGAGGTTTTGATTTCTGATAATATCTTCTTCCTCGGGCGTCAGTTTTATAAATGAAGATATATACTTTATTATAAAATCGTCCATAGCTATTGTTGTGCCGTTAAATTACGAAATCTGCACCAGAATGGTGTTCTACAAGATAAAGCTCCCTGATTGCTTCCATAAACATGGAGCATCAGAGAGCTGTGCTATCACAAGAAAAAATATACGCCTATTATCTCCAACCGCCACCAAGTGCCTGATAGATATTTACAGTAGCATTCATTTTTTGTTTTTGTGTTTCAATCAGTTCAAACTTTGCTTCCAGGGCATCGCGCTGTGTCAGCAACACTTCCATATAGTCTGCACGGGCAGATTTAAACAAGTCGTTTGATATATCTACAGACTTGGTGAGTGCTACTACCTGCTTAGACTTCAGGTCGTAACTCTGCTGCATGTTGTTGATTTTTGCCAGCTGATTCATTACTTCTACATATGCATTCAGTATAGTGCGTTCGTAATTGTACACCGCCTGTATTTGTTTTGCATTGGCACTGTAGTAGGTAGCCTTAATTGCATTTCTGTTAATCAACGGTGCTGCCAAATCTCCCGCCAGTGAATACAACATAGACTCCGGCGACTTGAAGAAGTATGTAGGATTGAACGCATTGTAACCAACAGAAGCAGAAATACCAACAGAAGGATAGAACCTTGCACGTGCTACTTTCACATCCAGTTTTGCAGCAGCAAGCTCCTGTTCTGCCTTGCGGATATCAGGCCTGTTTGCCAGCAATTGTGATGGAATACCAGCCTGTATAACATGCGGAATCAAATCAATAAAACCATCGTCTGTACGTGCAACATGTTGCGGGAACCTACCTAACAGATAATTGATATGGTTTTCTGTTTCAGTTATTTTTTGCTGAATGGTATACTGCATTGCTTTAGTATTCAGCACCTGCGCGTCGAACCTGCGCACTGCCAGTTCATTGACACGTGCCGCTTCTTTTTGCAGTTTCACAATCTCGAAGGCATTGGTCTGAATCTCTATATTCTTTTTCACAATATCCAACTGATTATCCAGCGCCAGCAACTCGTAGTAAGAGTTTGCAATTTCTGCCACCAGATTAGTAACCATAAAGTTCTTACCCTCTATACTAGCCAGATACCTCGCAACAGCTGCTTTCTTGGCATTGCGCAACTTCTTCCAGATATCCAGTTCCCAGTTGGCATAGGCGCCAATCATATAGTCCTGTAATGGCTCAGGCCTTTCTTCTCCAGGCACTATCTGTGTATTGGCTTCCAGTGCACCTGTATTTGTATAACGGCCGGGCTTATCTAAACCTGCACCACCTTTAATGCTTACAAATGGTAGGTACTCCCCTTTGCGCGCACGCACTTCATTGCGCGATATTGCGATTTCCTGCATCGTGATGTTTAGCTCCTGATTGTTTTTCAGGGCTGTATCTATCAAATCGCGAAGGAAAGGATCTGTAAAATAATCCTGCCATTTCAGTGATGCAGTATTGGTAGTATCCTGCGAGTCATTATAACTCGCAGGCACGTTTGTATTTTCTGTTCTCTTGGCCAGCTTGGGTGTGTTGCATGCAGCATACCCCAACGACAAACAAACAAGCACTATATATTGATATCTCTTTATTCTTAGCATGTTAATGAATTTGAACTGTTAATGGTGGTGAATGTTTCCCTGTTCGTTATCATTGTCTGTTTCTTCATCCAGTATTTTGCGTTCAGATAACGGATTTTCGTCTTCATCCCTTATCAGTTTGCGTTTGGATGCTATGGTACCGAAGATGTAGTACAAGCCCGGCACAACTATCACACCGAAGATGGTACCAAATAACATACCACCCAAAGCAGATGAACCGATAGTACGATTACCAATAGCACCCGGACCATGCGCAAACACTAACGGAATAAGACCTGCGATGAAGGCGAAGGACGTCATAAGGATAGGACGGAAACGCACTTTAGCGCCTTCTATAGCAGCTTCCAGTACACTCATACCTTGCAGATGCTTCTGCGCTGCAAACTCTACTATCAGTACGGCGTTTTTACCCAACAAACCTACCAGCATTACCAAACCTACCTGTGCATAGATATCGTTTGCAAGCCCCAGCATTTTGATTAGCAGGAATGCACCGAATATACCAGCAGGCAGCGAACATATTACTGACAGTGGCAGAATGAAGCTTTCGTACTGCGCAGCTAATACCAGATATACAAACCCAAGTACAATCAGGAATATATACAGCGCTTCGTTACCACGCCCCACCTCATCTTTAGAAAGGCCTTCCCAATCTATATCGTAACCACGTGGCAATGTCTTAGCCACTTCCTGAATGGCAGCAATGGCCTCCCCACTACTATAACCCTGAGCAGGTTCGCCCCTAATAGCCGAAGAGGTGTACATGTTGTAACGTGTTATCTCATTCAAGCCATGCGATTTCTTAATCTTCATAAACGCAGAATAAGGCACCATCTCATCGCGATTGTTCTTTACATACAATTGCAGGATGTCTTCGGGTAAGCGTCTGTACTCCGGTGATGCCTGTACATATACTTTGAAAAAGTTACCAAACCTGATGAAACCAAGCTCGTACGTACTACCAATCAGTATAGAAAGATTGTCCATTGCCTTGCCAATAGATACACCCTTCTGCATTGCCGCCTGATTATCTATTTCCAGATCGTACTGCGGATAGTTGGCACTGAAGAATGTGAAAAGACCTGTCAACTCTTTGCGCTTATGCAACGCAGCCATAAACTGGTCGTTTACTTTTTCAAGATCGCGGTAATCGTCACTGTTTGTTTTATCCAACAGACGTAGTGCAAAACCACCTGCCGCACCATAACCCGGTACTGCCGGCGGACCAAAGAACTCAATCGTTGCACCCGGTATCTCTTTCGCTTGTTCTTCAAGCTCATGTATGATTTCATTTACTGTATGGTCTCTCTCGTTCCAGTCTTTCAGGTTGATAAGACAGGTACCTGCATTTGAACCACGACCTTCTGTCAACACCTCATAACCAGCCAATGCAGATACAGACTTAATACCTTCTACCTTCTCTGCGATCTTCTGCAACTGACGTGCTACGTCGTTTGTCCTTTCAAGTGTAGCACCCGGTGGTGTTTGTATGATGGCATATATCATACCCTGATCTTCATTAGGGATGAAGCCTGAAGGCAAATCTCTTGAAAGACCAATGATACCAATACCAAATACAATGAGTATACCGAATGTAACTACACGTCTATTAACGATGTGCTTCAGCAAAGAGGTGTATCTGCCGGTAAGTTTCTCGAACAGACTATTAAACCCATCGAGGAAACGATTGATTGGTGTTTTCTTTCTTGGCTTGCCATGATTGTTCTTCAATATCATTGCACACAATACAGGTGTCAGCGTCAATGCCACAATACCCGATAGTACGATAGCACAAGCCATAGTAATAGAGAACTGTCTGTAGAAGATACCCACAGGGCCAGTCATAAATGCAACGGGTACAAACACCGCAGTCATCAATAATGTAATCGCTATTACCGCACCACTGATTTCGCGCAATACCTTCTTCACGGCTTTGTATGGCGACAAGTGTTCTTCTTCCATCTTGGCGTGCACCGCCTCTACCACCACGATGGCATCATCCACTACGATACCGATTGCCAATACTAGGGCAAAGAGTGTAATAAGATTGATATTGATACCAAACATCTGCATAAAGAAGAATGCACCTATCAATGATACCGGCACTGCAAGTGTAGGAATCAACGTAGAGCGCCAATCCCCCAAGAACAGGAATACCACGATTGCTACGAGTATAAATGCCTCGCCCAGTGTATGCACTACTTTTTCGATAGATGCATCGAGGAAGCTGGATACGTCGTAGCTGATTTCATAGTCCATACCCGGAGGGAAAGACTCTGACTTAATCTCATCCAATTTCGACTTAATGTTTTTGATTACCTCGTTGGCATTACTACCATATGTTTGCTTGAGTACGATGGCTGCAGACGGGTGACCATTCAAATCTGAATAGATATCGTAAAACTCACTACCCAACTCTACATCTGCAATGTCTTTCAGGTGCAGTATCTCACCATTTGGTGTTGCACGCACAATTACATTCTTATACTGGTCGGGCTGATTGTAACGTCCTTGATACGTAAGTACATATTCCAATGCTTCTGAACGCTTACCATCACTACGCCCTATCCTACCAGGAGAACCGATAACACTCTGATTGGCGAGTGCTTCCATTACCTCGTCTGTAGAAACATTATAGGCGCGCATCCTATCAGGCTTCAACCATATACGCATAGCGTACTGGCGGCTACCAAGTATCTGTGCGCTACCAATGCCTTTCACACGGCTCAGTTCGCGCAGGATGTTTACACTGGCAAAGTTGTAAAGGAAATTCTGATCGGTCTTAGGGTCTTTACTGTATACGTTTACATACATCAGCATGTTTGACTGCAGTATGTTTACAATAATACCCTCGCGCTGCACCAGCACAGGCAACCTGTTCGTTACCTGCTCTATACGGTTCTTTACGTTTACAACCGCCTGATTGGGGTCTGTACCCAAATCGAATACCACTTGAATATTTGCCTCGCCCGCACTAACGGCATCAGAGGTCATATACTTCATACCCGGCACACCGTTCACGGCTTTTTCCATCGGGATGAGTACGGATTTTACCAACACATCGGCACTTGCACCCGGATAAGCAACGCTTACTACCACCCTTGGAGGGGCAATAGACGGGAACTGCGATGTTGGCAGCGTATTGATGGCCAGTACGCCCATGAAGATAATGACAAGTGAAATCACTATCGCCAGGACAGGCCTTTTGATGAATATATTGAACATTGATTTCTATTTTTTGAATGCTTAGCTTATTCTGAAGGCAACTTCAGGTTGTTCATTACTGTCTTAGGATCTTCGTACTCAAATTTTATCTGGTCGCCATCCTTTACTTTTCGCATACCTTCCAACAGTATCTTATCATTTTCGGTAAGACCATCTTTAATAATGTACAAGTCAGGCATTTCGGCTGCTATGTCTATCAATGTCAACTTCACTTTATTGTTCTTATCTACAACGTACACGTACTTCTTGTCCATAATCTCCATTGTTGCTTTCTGAGGGATGATGATAGCACCTTTGTGTAATTGCTGAATAAGAATGTTACCTGTTTCGCCATGCCTTAGCAGACTTTTAGGATTCGGAAATGTAGCCCTGAAAGCGATGTTACCTGTCTCGTTGTTAAAGTCGGCCTCGATGGTTTCTACCACACCCGGATATTCATACTGCTCATAATTAGCCATCAGCAGGTTTACTTTCATCAGGCTGTCTTTCTTTATATTAGTCTTGTATGTCAGGTATTCGGCTTCCGGCACATTAAAATACACCCACATCTGCCTGTTGTCAGATAGTGTAGTCAACAACTGGCCTTCGTCAATCAAGCTACCCAGCCTAACTTGGAAACGATCGATGATACCATCAAACGGCGCTCTGATTTCGGTAAACTGCAGGTGCACTTTTGCAAGTGCCTGCTCTGCTTTTGCCTTATCATATTTAGCTTTAGCCATCGCCAGCTCATTTGGCGCTACCACGTTACCGTCAGCAAGGCGTTTGGTATTCTGATATTCAATCTCTGCATAGCGGGTTTCAGCCTCTGCCTTTTGCATCTCTGCCTGATAAAGGTTTGGCATAATTTGGAATAGCAACTGGCCTGCTTTTACAAACTGGCCTTCGTCTACATATATTTTTTGAAGATAACCACGTTCCTGTGCCCTTACCTCAATATGGCTGATGGCGTGTATCTGGCAAACATAATCCTGCGTGATGGAGGTGTCAGCTTTGGTTGGGTTGGTAACAAGGAATTTAGTTTCAGGTTCTTTTTCTTTTTTGTCTGATGAGCAACTTGCATAAAACAGCACGGAGCATACGCTCATGCCAATGAGAATTTTCTTCATAAACTTTGCGTTAGTGCAATATGATTTTGTTGAATAAATGGATACATGTGTAACCCATACGCTACATTCACATTCACGATGTGATTATTGTGCAGCAGTAAAATGTAGGAAATGAAGGATGACTATTGCATCCCCGAAAAGAAAATCAGACTCTGAATACGCAAAGCCTCACGTGCCTGCGTACGGCATTCAAAGAAACAAGCCCGTTGTCAGTCAGACTATTGTTTGACGAGAGCGTTGAGGGGTCCTGTAGTAAGACATTAAATAAAGCCAGAAAATAGTTTGCTGCCTGTGTGGATGTATTTAAGTCGGGAATATGCTCATGCTCTTCTTCTTCCTCATTCTCCGATTCCGGCAACTCCACATCCATTATTGAAACCTTTGTATCAAGTATGGGATTGTATTCCGGTTGGGCATCGAATACATCTGCGAAGCTATGTACAAATTGATGATGGAATGAAAAATGTAAAGTCTGCGACGTTTGTTTATCTGCATTCGCATACCCCTGCAACGAACTTAAAAAGCCCAGTTGTAAGAAGCATATTGCCAGAAAAAACCGAACGAAGTGTTTCATTTTCACATCAAAAGTAATTCAAGCATGTTGAATATCCTTATTACAGCTTTGTTAATATTATATATACATGTTAAAAGACATATTCTGTTTGGATTTTATAGCAAACAAAAAGCGCCGGTTGTAGCCGGCGCTTTTTGTTATTTAAAGTTTGGAAGATTAGTTCTTATCAAACTTGATGTTTGTTTTGATGTTTTCGGTTGTGTTGATAACCTGCAAATAGTAAGTACCTGCTGCTACATCACCGATTACAATCTCTGATGGTGTACCCGTTGTTATCGTCACTTTGTGTTCTGATACCAACTGACCCAGTTTGTTGATTAACCTTACAACCGATTCGCCCTTCAGGCTCCTGTCTGCTAT
>Ga0209792_1000109_pt1 | contig 120127 bp, 118 predicted proteins | sample EBPBio142005_DNA_FD_185860 | JGI IMG/M metagenome (GOLD analysis project Ga0209792, IMG submission 185860) | Wastewater treatment Type I Accumulibacter community from EBPR Bioreactor in Madison, WI, USA - Reactor 1_6/14/2005_ DNA (SPAdes)... | ecosystem: Engineered > Bioreactor > EBPR >...
CCGGCGACCTCGATGGAGCCCGACGTCGGGGTGGAGATGCCGACGACGCAGCGCGCGAGCGTCGACTTGCCGCAACCGGATTCGCCGACCAGTCCGAGCGTCTCGCCCTTGGCGATGCGGATGGAAATGCCATCCACGGCGCGCAGCGGTCCGCGCGGCGTGGTGTGGTGCACCTTGAGGTCCGTGGTCGTGAGGATATCGGCCATCGGTCAGTGCGATCCGGAAACGGGGTAGTAGCAGCGGAGCGCGCGGCGGTCGCCCTCCGGCTCCAGCGCCGGGCGCTTCTCGCGGCAAAGCTCCCGCGCATTCATGCAGCGCGGCTCGAACACGCAGGCCGAGGAGCGCGCCTCCGGGGCAGGCACCGAGCCGCGAATGTCGGCGAGCCGCATGCCTTCGACCGTGAAGCTGCCATGCGGGCGGGCCGCGAGCAGGCCGGCCGTGTAGGGGTGGCGCGGCGCGTCGAGCACGGCATCGACCGGCCCTTCCTCCACCACCTGGCCCGCATACATGACGACGATGCGGTCGGCTACCTGGCGTACGACGCCGAGGTCGTGGGTGATCAGCAGCAGGCCCAGATTGGCCTCGCGCTGGAGGCGCTTCAGCAGTTGCAGGATCTGCGCCTGCACGGTCACGTCGAGCGCCGTGGTCGGCTCGTCGGCGATCAGCAGCGCCGGACCGCAGGCGATGGCGATGGCGATGACGACGCGCTGGCGCATGCCGCCGGAGAGACGGTGCGGATAGTCGTGGAAGCGCGTGGCGGCGTCGGGGATGCGCACCAGCTCCATCAGCTCGATGGCGCGCCTGCGGGCGGCTTCCCTGGTGATCGTGCGGTGCGCGCGCAGCACCTCCACGATCTGCGCGCCGACGGTCATCACCGGGTTCAGCGCCGTCAGCGGCTCCTGGAAGATCATGGCCATGCGGTCGCCGCGCAGGTGGCGGAAATCGTCGGGCGCGAGCCGGGTCAGGTCCCGGCCTTCGAGCGCGATGGACCCTTCGGCGGTCTTGAGGTTGCCGGCGAGCAGGCCCATCACGGCCAGCGCCGTCAGCGACTTGCCGCAGCCGGATTCTCCGACCAGCCCGACCGTCTCGCCCCTGTGGACGGCGAAGTTCAGCGCCTCGACCAGCGGCACGCCGGACGAGTGGCGAATCCAGAGGTTGTCGACCTCGAGCAGGGGAGCGGCGGCATCCATCAGCGCTCCTTCAGGCGGGGGTTGAGCACGTCATTGAGCGCGTCGCCGATCAGGTTCAGGGCGAGCGCGGTGAGCACGAGCGCCACGGCCGGGAAGGCGGTGATGTACCAGGCGGAGCGCAGTTCCTGCCGGCCGACCGAAAGGATCGTGCCCCAACTCATGACGTTCGGATCGCCGAGGCCGAGGAAGGACAGGCTCGCCTCCACGATGATAGCGGTGGCGACCAGCACGGAGGAGGCCACGATGATCGGCGCCAGGCAGTTGGGCAGGATCTGCCCGAAGATGATGCGCAGGTCCGACATGCCGATGATCCTGCACGACTGCACGAAGTCGTAGGTGCGCAGCCGCAGGAACTCGGCCCGGACCAGCCGCGCGATCATCGGCCAGGAGACGATGGCGATCGCGATGGTGATGGTGGTGAGCGACGGGCCGATGACGCCGACGATGGCGACCGCGGAGAGCAGCGATGGGATCGTCTGCATCGCATCGGTGAGCCGCATCAGCACGTCGTCGATCCAGCCGCCGTAATAGCCCGCGACCGCGCCGAACAGGACACCGACGATCAGCGAGACGGCGGCCGCCGCGGCCCCGATGGCGAGCGACACGCGCGAGCCGTAGAACAGGCCGGCGAGCAGGTCGCGGCCGAGCGAATCCGTGCCGATGGGGAAGGCCGGGTCGGCGCCCGGCCACAGGCGCGGCGCGCCGGCGATGGCGTAGGGGCCGTTGGGAAAGAGGTAGCCGGCGCTGGCCGACATCAGGAGCACCAGCGCGAGCAGGATCAGCCCCACCGCGCCGCTGGGATGGCGCATCAGCCGGGAGAATACGGATTTCGCGGGCGGGTTCATTTGAGTTCCACCCGCGGATCGAGCGCCATGTAGATGAGGTCGATCAGGAAGTTGACGACGACCACGCTCAGCGAGGAGACGAAGACCACGCCGAGCAGGAGGTTGGTGTCGCGCTGGAGCACCGCGTCGAAGGCGGTGCGGCCCATGCCCGGCAGGCCGAACACGGTCTCGATCAGCACCGCGCCGCCGACCAGCGACGACACTTGCAGGCCGACCATGGTGACCAGCGGCAGCATCGCATTGCGCAGCGCGTGCATGTAGATGACGCGCCGTTCCGGCAGGCCCTTGCTGCGCGCGGTGCGGATGTAGTCGAGCTTCAGCACCTCCAGCAGCGCGGCGCGCCCGATACGTCCGTAGATGGCGACATAGAAGGTGCAGAGCGCCGTCACCGGCATGGCGAGGTGCCGCACCACGTCCCACAGATGGCGCAGGCCGGTGTAGCCGGAGCCGATGGTGGCGTAGCCCGCGATCGGCAGCAGGTTCAGCTTGACGGAGAATATCAGCATCAGCGCCACCGCGATGATGAAGGACGGCGTAGCATAGAAGAGCAGCATCAGGACGGAGATGCCGAGGTCGAGCGGCTTTCCGGCGTTGCGCGCGGCGATGACGCCTAACAGGGTGCCGACGATCGTGGAGAGGGTGACGGAGGCGACCACGAGGATCGCGGTCACCGGCCAGCGCGCCAGGATCACGTCGAGCACAGGGGCGGCGTTGAGCGGCGAATAGCCGAAGTCGAGCGTGACCAGGTTCACCATGTAGTTGAACAACTGGACCCATACCGGCTGGTCGAGCCCGAAACGCTCGCGCAGCGACGCCATCTGGTCGGCCGACATGTCGGACGTGCCCGCGAGCACGTCGACGAGATCGCCCGGCGCCAGCTTGATGAGGATGAAGCTGCCGACGACGACCAGCAGCATCACCAGAATGGCCTGCGAGAGCCGCCGCAGCACATAGCGCATGACAGGGGAGGAGAGGGGGGCGAAAATCCCTTTCCTCCCGATGTCGGTGGCTGCGGCCGTCTGCGTCATGCGTCGATCCAGCTATGCGCCAGGCTGCCCAGCGCGCCGATGGCGTCGGCCGTATGGTCCTTGACCTTCCTGGCGGCCACGGTCGCCATGGAGAAGGCATGGCAATGGAAACCAAAGCTGCTGTCAACCACGGCAGCTACCTTCAGTTAGGACCGCCGCGTCTCGAGCCGCCCGCATCATCGCCTGAAGCATCGGAATTTGTGGACTGAGCGGAGTCGGGTATGCCGCCCGGGAGTGGCTCAGTTTCAGCGCCAGCATGGCTTCGACCAGCTTGTAGGTCAGCGGACCGGGATTGATCAATGGCACCGGCAAGCGTTCGGCAAGCCATTCCGCCGCCTGATGCATTGTCGTCGACCCGAGGCAGATAACCTCCGCGCCGTCCTCTTCGACACATCGCATGCAGGTCTCGAGCATCTTCGGGAAGGCGGTATCGCGCTTGCCGTCCAGCAACTCATCGTAACTGGGCGTAATATCGAACGACCTGACCGAAGCGCAGTACTGCTCCAGGCCATAGGCGGCGATCGCCCGCTTGTAGTGAAACAACGACGGTTTCCACGTGACGAGAATCGAAAAATTCGCCCCCAGTGTGAGCGCAAACAGCATCGATGCCTTGCCCGGAGAGACCACCGGAATATCAAGCATCGAACGCAACGCGGCCATGCCGGAGTCGCTCATCGTGTCGATGCAGACCGCATCGAAGCCCTCTTCCTGGGCGGTCACACCCGCCTCGAAAATGGCGATGTCCACCAGACTGAAGTCATGCGGGCTCATGAACGATTTGGGGCCGGCCTTGACCGGGCGAAACACGAATTCGCTGTCGTCGTCCAATCTTACGGACTTCAACTGCATGCGGCGGCGCTCGACCCCGGCCTCATCAAGCGCGAACGGAACGAGCACGAGTATTCTTTTCATTCTGTCCTCGCGATTCAAGCGGGCGGCGCTGCGCCGCAACAAATAGCGTACGGGCGCCCAGGACGACGCCCGGCGCAGGCGCCGAAGCGGGGTCCTGGGCGCCGTTCGATTATTCGTCGATCCAGACTCGCGAGAAGCTGCCGAGTCCGCCAAGCGCGTCGATGGTGTGATCTTTCACCTTCACATTGGCAATCGTTGCGCCTGCAATGTTGACGACCGGCAGAACCGGAAGATCCGTCATTATGATCCGCTGGAAGTCGGCAAATTCCTTCTTGCGGGCCTCGGGATTGATTTCGATCTGTGCCGCCTCCAGCAGGGCGTCAACCGCCGGGTTGCTGTAGTGCGCGCCGTTGGAAAAGGCAGTTCCCGGGTTGAAGCTTTTCGACCAGTAGAACCGCTGCGTGCCGATGGTCGGATCGACGCCCAGGTTGACGGTGTAGAGCACGAGATCATGGGCGCGGTCGGTCCAGACGGTCTTGGTGAAGACAGCGAAGTCCTGCGTGCGGATCGTCAGATCGATACCGATAAGGCGCAGTTGTTCCTTGATATAGCTTGCGGCGGTGATCGATTCCGTGCCCCAGGGCGACGGGTCGAGCTTCAGGGCAAAGCGCATGTTGTCTGCCCCGCCCCTCTTGTGGCCAGCCTCGTCCAGCAGGGCATTCGCCTTGTCCAGATCATAGGGATAGGAGGGAACGCCGTCGGTCGTGTAGTATTCCTTCTGATCGACGTGCAGCGGCGATTTGGCCGCTTCCCCGAAGCCGTACCATACGTTCTTTGTAATCCATTCGTTGTCGATGGCATGCGCGATGGCATGGCGCACCCGGGCATCCGCAAGGATGGGATTGTCAAGGTTGAAGTCCATCTGCTGCGCGCTTGGCATGGCCTCGAAACCGCGCTTATCCATCTCGAAGGCGGGCAGCGCATCGAGCCGCAGGATGTCCTGCGCCGGAAGCATGTTCATGAACACGGCGTCGGCCTCGCCGGATTCGAGCATTGCAGCACGAGTTGCAGCGTCGGGCACGAACCGCATGACAATCTTGTCGAGCAGTGGGAAGCCCGCCTCCCAATAGCTTTCGTTCTTCGCCAGCACGAGGTGGGAGCCAACCTCGTATTCCGCCATCTTGAACGGCCCGGTGCCTATGGGCGCGGTGTTGGCAGGATTCGCAACGATATCCGTGCCCTCATAGATATGGGCCGGCAGGATCGGACTTTCGCGGCTGTCGAGGGCGCGCATCATCGCCGGATTTGGACCTTCCATCACGAAGATCGCGGTCAGATCATCCGGGGTCTCGACGGCGGTCAGTCCGGCAAAGGTCGTCTTTCCACGGCCATGCACGACCTTCAGCACCTGCATGAAAGTGAAGGCCACGTCCTTGGAGGTGAAGGCCTTGCCATCGTGCCAAGTCACCCCTTCGCGCAACTTGAAGGTGATCCGCCGGCCATCTTCGGACATCGACCATGAGGTCGCCAGCGACGGCTTCGGCACGAGGCCGAATTCATAGCCGAGCAGGCCGTCAAACAACTTCGGCCCGATGAAACTTTCAGGACCGGCGGTCGAGATGGCGCAGTTCAACACCTTCGGCGCCGGCCAGATCGGCGTGTTCAGGGTGCCGCCGTTCTTTGCGGTCTGGGCGAATGCCCCGTCCGGCAGCACGACGGCCGAGATGGCCGTGGTCGCCGCGAGGCCGGCCAGGAAGGTCCGGCGATGGAGCTTCAGGGAAAAATGTTCGGTCATGACAAGTGCCTCCGTTTCAGGCGACGCCCAGCGCGCGCCGTTGGAAAATCCGTGCCGTCGACTGGACGTCCCTGGGCCTTTGTCCCGGCATGCCGGCAGGGCCGCTCCTGCGCCCTGTCCCGCCTGCCCGGAATGCGCGGCCGCAAGCCATGCGCCAATCTCGGGTGTACCCCTCGGACCGTTGCCGATCTCTTATTTTTGTCTGACAAAAATGAGACACCAAATTCGATCCTGCGTCAATCGACTTTCGGCGTTCCGCATCAAAAATACGAGCAAATACGTTCCAAAATGAGCGATCTTATTGGAATCTCGGCTTTGCTCGTTTCAAACCAAAGGGCATGCGATCTGCAAATTCTGTCTGACAGTAAAACGACCTTCTTCCGTCGTGTCATGCCGCTCCGGAGATTGCCTGCCCGACCAGCCCAGCGGCCGCGATCAGATGCCGGTCGCGGAAGCGCGGCCCGGTCAGCGTCACGCCGACCGGCAGGCCCGACGGGCCCGTCAGCCCCGGCACGTTCACGCATGGCATGTGCATCAGCGTCCATATCCGGTTGAAGATGGCCGCGCCCGTGTCGGCGGGGCCGATGGGCGCCTCGCCGGGCGCGCTCGGAGTCAGAACCGCGTCGAAGGGGGCGGCCAGTTCATCGAAACGGGTCCGGCAGCGCGCGGCGAGATCCTGCGCGGCGACGAGGTCGGCGCGACTGTGGCCGGCGTCATTGGCGAGGATGCCCACGAGTTCCGGGTAGAGCGCGTCGCCGATCAGCCGCCTGTCGGCGAGGAAGGCGGAGCGCATCTCGCTCTGCATGATCACCTTGTGCGCCGCGGTCAGCTTCTCGAATTGGCCGTCGAGCTCGAGTTCGACCACTTCGGCTCCGGCCGCCTTCAGGATCGCCACGCAGCGCGCCATCGCATCGTGCGTCGCCGGCCCGGCCATGTGCCAGACGGGCGTGCGGCAGAAGGCGAAACGCATTCCGGCTACCGTGTCGAAGCGCGGCTCGGAATCGTCGCGAATGTCGAAGATGTCGGCGACCAGCCCAAGGTCCTCGGCGGACCGCGCGTACCAGCCCAATGTGTCGAAGCTCGCGGCGCAAACCTTGAAACCTTCGTGCGAAACGGCGTTCCAGGTCGGCTTGACGGCGTAGACGCCGCAATAGGATGCCGGGCGGATGATCGAGCCGCCGGTCTGGGTGCCGAGCGAGACCGGCACCTGTCCGTCGGCGACGGCCGCGGCGGAACCGCTCGACGAACCGCCCGGCGTGCGCGCCGGGTCGTGCGGATTGCGGGTCGCCGCGCGCCGGCCATTGACCGCGAATTCGACCGTGTCGTTCTTTCCCATGATCACGGCGCCGGCCGCGCGCAGCACGGCGACGGCGGTGGCGTCGATGTTCGGGAAATGGCCCTGGAAATGCGGCGAGTTGAAGCTCGTCGGCATATCCTTCGTATAGATGACGTCCTTGACGCCCACCGGCACGCCGTGGAGGGCCGAGCGGCGCGGCGTTGCGTCCGCCGCGTCCGCCTGCGCCAGCGCCAGGTCCGGATCGAGGAAGGTCCACGCCCGCACCTCGTCGTCACGTTCGCGCCAACGTTCCAGGCAGGCTTCGACCAGCGCGCGCGAGGAAAGTTCGCCCGAGGCGATCGCGGCGGCTGCCTCCGTCGCCGTCAACCACGCCGCGTCGCGTCCGCCGGCGGGGGAGGCGGGTTGGGCAGGGACGTGGGCGCGCGCGGGGCTCATCGTCTCTTCAGGTCTTGGGACCGTGGGAATTCCAGGCGGCGGCAAGCTCGCCGCCCGTGACGAAGGCCGCGCCGTCGGCCGCCGCGAAGCGCGCCAGCAGGCGGTCGAGCCCCTTGATGCGGCTCGGTTGCGCCACGATCCAGGGCGACAGCGAGAGCGACAGGATGCGTCCGCCCCTTTCCATGCTCTCGGCCTGGAGCACGTCGAAGGCCGCGTTGACCTGCTGCTCGTAGTCCTCCACCGCCATGTTCTGCTGGAACAGCACCTTGTGGTCGGAGAGGTCGTGGGAGAGCGGCAACTGGGTCAGTTCGCCATTCGCCGTCGCGAAGGCATAAGGCAGTTCGTCGTTGATCCAGTCGGCGATGAATTTTCCGCCCGCGCCCGCCACCAGTTCCGGCGTGACGGCCGACTGCGAGAACGCAGGCGAATGCCAGCCTTCCACCGCCTGTCCGGTGAGCCGGCGCAGAGTGCCGAACGACTTTTCGACCAGCGCCTGCTCGGCCTCGCGCCCGATCTGGCTGTGGTGCAGGTGGCCCATGTCGACGCCCGCCGCCATGACCTCCCATCCGCGCCGCATGATCTCCTGCGTCAGGAACGGGTAGCGTTCGGCAACCTCGGAGTTCATCGCCGCGCTGGCCTTGACGCCGTGGCGGTCGAGAACCTTCATCAGCCGGAAGATGCCGACGCGGTTGCCGTAGTCGCGGGTGGAGAAGTCCCAGACGCTCGGATAGGGCCGGTCCATGCCGCCGGCCGGCGTGATCGGCTTCGACGGCATGTCCATCGGGAAATGCTCCAGATGGACCGTGACCCAGACCAGCAGCCGCTTGCCGTTCGGCCATTCGAACTTCGGCAGGGCGCGCAGGTAGCGGTGCCCGTAGCGCGTATGGTCGACGCCCGGCCGGCGATGCGGATAGGTGAAATAGTCCGCGGAGACCTGACTTGTGGAGGTCGGGCTCATCACACCTTCTCCTGCGTCGCATTGAACGGCTTCATCCATTCGGCGAAGCGGTCATAGTAATTCTGCTCGTACCAGGCGGCGATTTCGCGGCCGGTGGCCAGCCAGACCTTGTCGTGCGAGGTCACGTATCTCAGCGCCTCGTCGAGGATGGCGAGCCGGTGCGGCTGGCCGATCAGGTAGGGATGCAGCGGCACGCACATCACCGTTCCGCTCTCCGCGCCTTCCTCGTAGAGCTGGTCGAAATGGTCCTTGATGATTTGCAGATAGCGCTCCGGGGGCGTGTTCTTGAAGTTCAGCACCGGCACGTCGTTGCATTCCATCATGTAGGGCACGGAGACGAGCCGCTGGCGGCGGCGCACCTTGACCGGCATGGGCTGGTCGTCGTGGAACAGGTCGAGCGTGTATTTGATGCCTTCCTCGGCCAGCAGGTCCTGCGTGGTCTCGCCGTTGGAGATGGCCGGCGACAGCCAGCCGTCGAGGTCCTGTCCGCTGGCCCGCTTGATGGTGTCGCGGCTGTCGCGGATCACCTTGCGCTGCTCATCCTCCGAAAGGTTGTAGAGGTAGCGCGTGTTGTAGACGCCGTGGCTGAACAGTTCCCATTCGAGCTCGCAGCAGCGTTCGATGATCTCGGGGAAGTGGTCGCAGACGGCCACGTTGAGCGAGACCGAGCCGCGCACGCCGTATTTCGCCATGACGTCGGCCATGCGGTGGAAGCCGACGCGGTTGCCGTAATCGCGCATGGAGTAGTTGAGGATGTCGGGCTCGGGGCGATACCAGACCGTACGGGTCGGGCTCGGCGGCGGCGCCAGTTCGTAGAACTCGATGTTGGGCGCGACCCAGAAGGCGACGCGCGCGCCGTTCGGCCATTCGATTTTGGGGCGGCCCTGGTAGGGCGCGTAGTCGTAGCTGAAGGGTTCACGCAGCATCGGCGTTCCTCGCATGGCGCGCGGCGAGCTTCGCCAGGTCGTCCAGCACGCGCGCGGCCGGCGGCACGTCGCCATATTTGAAGGCGATGTCGTAGAGGGTCGCGTAGTGTGCGCCTTCCTCTCGGTCGGTCACGCATTCCTCGGGCACGATCACGCGGTAGCCGTTCGACATGGCGTCGACCACCGTGGCGCGCACGCAGCCGGAGGTCGCACCGCCCGTGACGATCAGCGTGTCGATGCGGTTGAAGATCAGGAAGGACGGCAGGTGCGTCTCGAAGAAGGCGCTGGCCATGCGCTTGTGCAGGATCAGGTCGCGTTCGCGGTCGACATCCATGCGCGCATCGATCTCGGCCTGGGGCGAGTCGTGGCCGACATTCTGCAGCGCCATGGGCGATTTGGAGCGCACGCCCCACAGGCCGCAGTCGCGTCCGTCGGGCAGATAGGCGACATAGGTCCACACGACCGGCATGCCCATGCCGCGCACGGCGGCCGAGAGCCGGTTGGTCAGAGTCAACTGGTCGGGATGCCCGTCATAGGCGGAGGAAAATGTAACCGTGTCAGTGTAGCGGCGCTGGAAGTCGACATTGACGAGGCAGACGCGCTCGCCCATGCCGAACGCCGGCAGGCGCGGATTGGCCTGCCAGTCCTCGAATATCTGCTTCGACGTCTTGTCGGTCCTGAGCATCTGCGCGCCCCTTCTCAGGCTTTGGCGAGCCGGATCGGCGCACCGTGCGACAAAGCGAGGTCGAGCGTGCGCTCCTCGCCGGCGTCGGTGGCGATCACGACCTCGACCATGCCGCCGCCCGGCCGGCCGCCAGGCGCGTCGGCCAGCGAGACGACATCGACCCACGTATCCGCGAAGCGGACCCGCTGGCCCTTGGGCGCGCCGGCCTCTGCCTTGCCGCCGATGGCCACGAGCGTATCAACGACCCTGGCCACGTCGCCGGTCGAGACGGTGACGGAGCGGACGCCGCCGGCGCCGTTGGCGTGGCGCGACGGGCCCGGAATGCGGTGGCCGCGGCCCTCATTGTCCGAGACGAGGAAGGGCAGGGCGTTGTCGCCGCCCGCGCCCCGGCCGGTCATCAGCAGGTCGAGCCCCCAGGCCTCGCCGCCGGCCAGGACGTTCGACACCTTGACCGGACCCTTCGTCGGGAACCCCCTGGCCTTGAGCGCCTCGCCGGCCGCGTTCGCGCTCGGCACGACGAAGGAATAGTCGGCCCAGCCTTCGCCGGCCTCCAGCACCGTGCCCAGGCGGTGGCCCTTCATGCCCTCCGCGCTCGTATAGGCGGTGAGCAGCAGGTAGGAGCCGTCGGCGAAGGAGACGAAGCGGAAGATCGTCGAGCCGTGGCTGGTGTCGGCGCGCTCAAGCACGGTGAAGCCCAGCGTCTCAAAATCCTTCACCGCTCCGTCGAGGTCGTGAACGAGGAGAACGAGATGGTCGAATGTGATGTTCACGAGGCGCGGTTCCTTGCAGTCTTGTGTCTAGGCTGAGGCCGCCACCGGCGACCGCGTGATCCGAAGCTCGGGCAGCGGCGCGTCGTGGCGGGTGATCTCGACGAGGCAGGACTGCGCGGCGCAGCCCTGTCCGAGTTCGGAGGTGCCGACATCGCGCGTCAGCACGTTCGGATTGCTGTTGCGGTCCTCGAAGCCGTCGGGATCGAAGGTCGCGCCAGTCGGCAGCAGCGCGACGCCGCGCACCAGGCCGGTGTCGAGCTTCGCCACCGCGTAGCAGGCTCCGCGTGCGTTGAAGACGCGAACGCTGTCGCCCTCGGCGATGCCGCGCGCGGCCGCGTCGGCCGGGTGCATGGTCAGCCGCTCGCGCTCGCGCATCTTGCCGGCGCGGCTGTAGCTGGAAAGGTCCATCTGGCCATGCAGCTTGCGGTTGGGCTGCGGCGTCAGCAAATGGAGCGGAAATTCCCGGGCCATCGGCGCGCCGAGCCATTCTTCCGGGTCGAGCCATGCCGGGTGGCCCGGCTGGCCGGGCTCGGCGGCGGCGAGGTCGCTGAAGAGCTCGATGCGGCCCGAAGGCGTGTTGAGCCGGTTGGCATCGGGATCGTCGCGGTACCTGCTGAACATGACGTAGTCTTCGGCCGGTTCCGGCATGCGGAAATAGCCTTCATCCCAGAAGGTGTCGAAGTCGGGCGGGTTGATGCCGCGCCGCGCCAGCCGCGTGACGATCTCGTCCCATGCCTTGCGCAGCCACTGGTCCTCGTCGCGGCCTTCGGTGAAGGCGTCGCGGTCGCCCAGCCGTTCGGCGAGATCGGCGAAGATGGCGAAGTCGTTGCGCGCCTCGCCCACCGGCTCGACCAGCTTGTGCATGGCCAGCAGGTAGGGGTCGCGCGACGCGCCGCCGATGTCGTTGCGCTCCAGCGTGGTCGTGGCCGGCAGCACGATGTCGGCATGGCGCGCCGTCGCCGTCCAGTAGCACTCGTTGACGACGATCGTCTCGGGCCGGCGGAAGGCTTCGCGCAAGCGGTTCAGGTCCTGGTGGTGGTGAAAGGGGTTGCCGCCGGCCCAGTAGACCAGCTTCACGTCGGGGTAGACATGCGTCGCGCCGTCGTAGCGGTAGGCGGAGCCAGGCTCGAGCAGCATGTCAGCCACGCGCGCCACGGGGATCGACAGGCCGGTCGGGTTCTTTCCGGTCGGCAGCCCGTAGAGCGGCGTCTCGTAGCGCGGATTGCCCATGCCGTTCGACGAGCCGTAGCCGAAGGCGAAGCCGCCGCCCGGCAGGCCGATCTGGCCGAGGATGGCGGCCAGCGCGACCGCGGCCCAATAGGGCTGTTCGCCGTGACGGGCGCGCTGGAGGCTCCAGTTCGCCGCGATCATCACGCGCTTGCCGGGCAGGTCGTCGGCCAGCGCCTGGATCACGGCCGCGTCGATGCCGGTGATTTTCGCCGCCCATTCCGGAGACTTGGCCACGCCGTCGGCGCGGCCGGAGAGATAGTCGACAAAGCGCTGCGCGCCGGCGGTGTAGCGGTCGAGGAAGGCGCGGTCATGCCTGCCCGCCGCCACCACGGCCTGCGCCAGCGCCAGCAGCAGCGCCGTATCGGTGTTGGGGCGGATCGCCAGCCATTCGGCCGGGAAGCGCTCTTCCACGTCGCCCTTGAACGGCGAGACGTTGATGCAGCGGACGCGCGCCGTCGCGCCTTCCATGAAGGTCTCGTAGCGGTGCTCGCCGATGCCGCCGGCCTGGATTTCCCAGTTCTTCAGAGGCAGGCCGCCGAGCGCCAGGAAGATGTCGCAATGGCGGCTGATCGAGGCGATGGAAGTCAGGTTCGCGCCGATGGCGTTGTCGACGCCAAGGATGCGCGGCAGGAATGCCATGGCCGCGCCGTAGCTGTAGTTGGTCTCCTGGTCGACGAAGCCGCCGATGGAGTTGAAGAAGCGGCGGATGAGGGTGCGCGCATGGTGCAGGCGGCCGGCGCTCGACCAGCCGTAGGAGCCGGCGAAGAGCGCCTTGTTGCCATGCGTGGCGCGGACGCGGCCGATCTCGCCCGCCACGCGGTCGAGCGCCTCGTCCCAGGAAATCTCGACATACTCGTCTTCGCCGCGCGCCGCGCCGCCGTCGCCGGCGAGCCAGCCCTTGCGCACCGAAGGCCGCGCCACCCGCAAGGGCGAGGTCAGCATTTCCGGCCAGACGTCGTTCATGCCGCTGGGCCTCGGATCGTGCTCGAACGGCACGATGCGGCGCAGCACCCCGTCCACGACCTCGGCGCGGAAGGCACCCCAGTGCGACGTGTTGAGCGGGAGCTTGTTCATGACGCCTTCCCTTCCTTCGCAACTGCAAAAAGCGCGGGCACGTCGATTTCCTGTCTAGCTTTCGGGCAGCCTATGACATAATATTTTAGCCGTCAAGTTGGCCATTGACGTTTGAAATGTTATGATCAAACTTGCGGAAAAGTTGGAAAACCATTCCTCCCCACGCGGAGCAGGTATCCCTTGCAGAGGTTCAACGTCAGACAGATCGAGGCCTTCCGGGCAGTCATCACGCTGGGCAGCATGACCAAGGCGGCCGAGCTTCTCGGCATCTCCCAGCCCGCCGTCAGCCGCCTGATGCTCGACTTCCAGGAGGCGGTCGGCTTCCGGCTGTTCCGCAAGAGCCGAGGCGGCGCCGAACCGACTGACGACGCGCGGCGCCTGTTCGAGCAGGTGGAAAAGCTGTTCGTGGGCCTCGACGAGCTCAACCGCGAGGTCCACGCGATCAAGAACCTGACCAGCGGCTCGATCACAGTGGCGGCGATGGGCCTCTATGCCAACGGGCTCCTGGCCGACATCATAGCCCGCTTCCGCCAACGCTTCCCCGACATTGCGATCCGGCTCGACAGCCAGCCGCAGGACCGCATCCCCGAATGGGTCGCCTCGCGCCGGGCCGACATCGGCGTCGCGACGCTGCCCATCTCCGGTTCCACCCTGTCGGTGCGCGAACTGATGCGCCGGCCTGCGCTCTGCGTCTTCCCGGTCTATCATGAATTCGCCGGACGCGCCGAGATCCATGCCGCCGACCTTGCCGAGCGCTCCTTCGTGAGTTTCCCGCGCGGCACGCCCTTCCGCTTCGAGATCGACACGCTGTTCGATCGTGCCGGCATCGACCGTCAGTTGATGACGGAGGCGACCACCCACGAGGCGGTGTGCAACCTCGTCGCGGCCGGCTTGGGGGTTTCCATCGTCAGCCCCTTTTCTCCTCATATCAGGCGCAACCCGGCTCTGGCCTTCCGGCGTTTCCTGCCGGCCATTCCCATCTCGCTCGGCATGATCGCGGACGAGGGCGCGCTGTCGGTCGCCGCGCGCGAATTCCACCAGTTCGTGCTGGACGACATCAAGAACCACGTAGCCGGCGAAAGCCCGCCGGCCGCGCAATGATTTCCACCATGCCCCAGGATCCGAAATGAACGTTCAGAACTTCATGGCGCGCGACTTCAACGTAGTGCCGGCCGAAACCGAAGTGGTCATCGTGGGCGGCGGCATCGTCGGCGCCTCGACGGCGCTTTTTCTCGCCCGCAAAGGCATTCCCGTCGTGGTCTGCGAGAAGGGTGCGATCGGCGAGGAGCAGTCCAGCCGCAACTGGGGCTGGGTGCGCAAGATGGGCCGCGACCCGCGCGAGATGCCGCTGATGATCCGCGCCCAGGAGATCTGGGACGAACTGCCCTCGATCATCGACGCGGACCCCGGCTTCCGCCGCCACGGCATCACCTATTTCTGCGACGAGGAGAAGGATTTCGCCAAGTATGAGGGCTGGATGAAGGCGGTGGCCGGTTTCGGCCTCGACGCGCGCTTCGTGGGCCGGGACGAGATCAAGATGTTCGCGCCGGGCGCCACGCGCAACTTCGCGGGCGGCCTGCACACCCCATCCGACGGCTTCGCCGAGCCGCACATCGCCACGCGGCTCATCGCCGCCGGCGCCGAGAAGCTCGGTGCGCGCATCGCGGAGGGCTGCGCGGTGCGCGGCTTCGAGACCGAAGGCGGGCGTATCAGCGAGGTGGTGACCGAGAAGGGCCGCATCCGCTGCAAGACGATGGTGCTGGCCGGCGGCATCTGGTCAAGCCTGTTCGGCCGTAACCAGAATGTGAAGATTCCGCAGCTCAAGATGCTCTCGCAGGTTATGCGCACGCGCCCCGTATCCGGTGGTCCCGATGGCTGCGGCTCGGGCAAGGGGTTCGGCTTCCGCAAGCGCCTCGACGGCGGCTACAATGTCGGCATGCGCTCCGCGCACCCGGTCGACATCGTGCCGGACTCGTTCCGCTACTTCCGCGACTATATTCCGGCGATGAAGAACGAGTGGCGCGCGATGAAATTCCGCGTCGGCCGACGCACCGTCCAGGAGACGATGATGCTGGGCGGCTGGAAGCTCGACCAGCGCACGCCTTTCGAGACCTATCGCATCATGCGCCCGGTGCCCGGCCACCACATCCTCGACCAGGCCACCATCAACTTCAAGCAGCTCTTCCCGGCCTTCAAGGACATGGTGGTCAACGAGCGCATGAGCGCCTGGATCGACGTCACGCCCGACGCGATTCCCGTCATCTCGGGCGTCGACGCCATACCGGGCTTCTACGTCTCGACGGGCTATTCGGGGCACGGCTTCGGCATCGCGCCCGCCGCCGGGCAATTGATGACGGAACTGATCACCGGCGAGAAGCCGCATGTCGATCCGGAGCCGTTCCGCCACAGCCGCTTCATCGACGGCTCGAAAATCAATCACTGGCCGATCGGCTTCTGACGCCCGGAACGTCGGAAACAAGCGGAATTGTCCGGCAGCGCGTCGCTGCCGGCCGCGCCCGTCCTCTGTCCGCAGAATGCGGGGAAATCGGCATGGGTCGAAAAAGCTTCGATTCTCAAATACATAGAGAATAGCGGTGTCGGCCGATCCAGATCGACGGCGGACAAGATAGTGATTAAGTATTTGAAATGAATGCGAAACTCGTCATCGCTCCGATGCTCGACTGGGCGGACAGGGGGCGAAAAGCCACAATAAAAACAACGTGATAAACACTGTCACCGTGTGCCATGTGACAAACATTTTTTAACTGGAGTTTGGGAGGCGCATTTCCAGTCTGGCAGGATCGCTCCCGGCCAGTCAACTTCAGTCGTCTCGCCCGTTGATGCGCGGCAATTCCGCACTTCACGGCGGCGAAGATGTTCTCCGGCAGGAAGCCCCAGGCGAAGGTATCCGGCTTGTCGCGGGCAATCGGGCGTAGGTCGTAGCCCGGCCAGACAAAAATGTTTCGATCCGCGCCCTCGCGCGGAGGGCGACGGGCATCACGCGTCCTCCTTCTCGCGTTCGGGGATGTTTCAATCCGCGCCCTCGCGTCGACCAGGCACGAGAACAGCATCCGCCCGACAACGGAAAGGTCGAAAGCCAGATGTCGATTGTCCGGCCGGACCATCGGCGGCAGCCAAGCCGGCACGATCCCGTCAAGCCTGGATTCGATCTCGCTTTTCCAGACCTCGTCGAGCCGCCCGTCTTGGAAGCCCTTGATGCGAGCGTCGTAGCACGACGGTTCGGACGTCTTCCTGTCCGGAAGTCCGGCGTGGTGGCCCAGAATTGCGTATGCAGCTAATTCGACAACGAGCCGGCAATAAGGATCGAGGCCCTTCGCTAGATCGCGCAGGATCACCGCTCCAGCCGTGGAATGATCCACATGGATACCCCTGCCTGTCAGCCTCTCCTGGAAGCGCGGATCGTATTTGCCAAGATCATGAAACAGGGCCGTTGCGAACGCGAGCCGCTCAAGCCCGAAAGGTTCAGCGAACGTGGTGGCGAGATGAGCGGTCTCGCGCAGATGATCCTGAAGGGGCTGCCAACCACTTTTGTCACCGGGTTCGCCGGAATGAGCGAAGTAGGACATTCGGCGGGTCTAAATGAAACTTGGGCCTCTAGTTTCCAAGGCTTTCCTCCTGACGGCAGGATAACGTCCGGGACTTAACTGAAATCGTAGAGCAGGCAGAATTTTCATCATGGTCAAGCTATCACAGCGCTCATACGACTTGCACGTCTGCTTTCGTGTTGTTAACTCCAGAAGCTGCCCGTCCGCTACCGGCCCCCTATCCTGTCGGACGGCAAAGAGCCCCACATCGATCATTCGTGTGTTTTTCAGTCCGATGCGAAAAGAGGCATTGGTTCGAATCTCGTCAGAACCGGCGCGTAACGTCTGTAGCGCCGCTTCAACAATCTCATCGTTAAGCTGGACTAAGAATCTGAGCCTATCTAAATGAGTTGGCCACTGTCGAACTTGGACCACCATGCGGTCCATGGGCCCTGGCCGCCCGCCGCAGCGACAGACGCCCCCTCGACCAGCAAACCCGTCGCGGTCACGCGCGGATCCCTGACCAACTCGGCGGTTGGGATGGCCCAGTTCATGTCGTTCAACCTGCCGTGGAAGTGAACGCCCACTACTTTGCCGTCTATTGTGACGACGGGCGAGCCGGAACTGCCGCCCAGCGTGGAACTGTCGTGCGGAATTGCAGTGAGCTGGCGGCCCCCCACCAGAATGTCCTTCGGAGCGGACAGATAACCGGGTTGAAGCCTCTTGATGCCGGGATTGCCGTCAAGCAGCCGCGACTGCGCTTCCTCATCGTCGCCAGTATCGGCTGTCGGATAGCCGAGAAGGAACGCATCGCTCCGGGAATTCGCGTCAAACGGCGCAGCGGAAAGCGCAAGCGGCTTTCGGTCACCGGAAAGACTGGCGACTTCGAAAATCGCGATGTCGAAATAGGGATGGAAAAGGACGTTGCGCGTGAACTTGAACCAGCTGGAGTCATCGCGCCGGCGGTTGCGTTCGTTCAGAAAATTGATGCCGGCTTCCGTGTTCGAATTCCAGATGAACTGTCTGTTGCTGTCCAGACCTCCCAGTTCGGCTGCGACGTGGCGGTTGGTGACGATGAGATTCGGTCCGGCGATGAACCCGGTGCCGACGACGCCCTCGCCTTGCCGCCGAGAAATGCATCCGGTCGCCTGCGCGACACGGGCGACAAGCGCTTTCAGATCGTCATTGTTGAAATCTTCCCACTCAGCGTCGCGAACCCGCTTGTATTTTCCACCGTTGATCTCGATCGCCGGACGGAGCTCGTTGATGATGGATTCCGCTGAGAAGAGAATGTCGTTTGGGACGTTCGATCTGTCGATCGCCTGCCTGTGTTCGTATGCCCGGGTCTGCGCGTCGTCCTTCGTCGCTCGCCTGCCTGGCGACCTTGCGGCGCGAGTGCGCCCGACCGATTGCGGGGCGAAGTAGTCTACGGATTTTCGCTCGACGCCAGAGAGGTAGTCGAGCAGCCGCCGGGATCGAGCGAGCCTTTGACTTTTTCGGTTTGCCATGAAAAGCTGGCCTCTAATCGTCACTCGATACGGGTCTTTGAAGAAACTAAACTACATAATCGGTGATATTCAAAGTGTCGGCGCGCAAGTTGGCTCTGAGATGTTTGGAAGACATCTCAGGCATCAACAATAGTGTTGTCCACAATCAAGCGCGTCGCCTGTCTACGCGTCGTCGTCGCGCCTCACCTGAACAGCTTACCTTTTCACGGCAATCGATAGGTCCTTCGCGCAAGGCGACAGGATCGCATGAGTGGCTGAACGAGGCGTCGATCCAGGGTCTTGGCGTCGGCGTCAAGATCAAGGGCGGCGTCGAGACCTCCGACACCGCCTTCCGCGTCTATGTCGACAAGAAAAAGCCCCTGGATCAGGTGGCCAATCCCGCTCCTGCCTCAGTGCGTTCGGCCGGTGGACAGGAAGTAATCACAGACGTCGTCGAGATTGGCCAACTGCGCCCGCAGGAGCCTTTCAAGGACCGGTTGCGCCCACTCGCACCGGGCTGCGGCGTCAGCCATGTCAAGGTGGATGGCGGAACGTTGGCGTGCGTGGTGCGCAGCAGGCAGCCGGGCGCCGAACGCTACATCCTGTCGAATTCCCATGTGCTGGCGAACTCCGGTCTCGGCTCCAGGGGCGACGTTATCCTGCAGCCTTGCGTCAGGGACGGAGGCAAGCGAAAGGCCGACAAGATTGCTTCGCTCCATGATTTCGTCGCCTTCGACTACGCACGCGACGGCTTCCCCAATGAGGTGGACGCCGCGTTGGCGCTGATCGATCCGGTCGTCATCGGCTATACCAACGCCATTCGTGCCATAGGCCTGACGCCGAGCGGGACGTCCACACGGCTGCGCGCCGGGATGCGGGTTCAGATAGTCGGCAGGTCTTCCGGTCATAGCTGGGGGACCGTCGAAGACACGAACTTCATGGCGATCGTTCCTTACCCCGACCCGGCAAACCTGGGACGAGAGATCAGGGTAGCGTTTCGTAAGCAGGTTCTGTGCAGCCGCTACAGCGATCACGGCGACAGCGGGGCGCTGGTGTTGTCTTCGCAGGGAAAGGCTGTAGGGCTGCATTTCGCCGGTTCCGACAGCAACAGCGTCTTCAACCGTATCGATCTGGTTCTCGATGCATTCGATGTGGAGCTCGACATCTGATGCCGGACAGGAAGACGGCCCAGGCGGCGATCGAACAGAATGCGAGCATTTTTCGAGACAACGAGCGCATCGTTGGGCTGAGCGTGAAGGGGACCGGCGACGATGCCCGCATTGCGGTCCATGTCGATTCTGACAACCCGGAAAACGACCCGGCGGTGGGATCGATCCCCACAACCGTCCCAGTCCAGCGCGGCAAGCGCACTGAATCGGTAGATGTGGAAGTAATTTTGCAAGGAAGCGCTTTCCGTTCCGAGTGAAAGTTGCGTGACGGCATTTGACGGCGGAACCAAGCGAAGACGTATTTTAGGCAGTCGCGGAGGTAGCCATGGCGTTGCGTCACGTTCTCCTGGCGGTTTCGCTATTTACAGCATGGGGCGCGGTGCCATCATCGGCCGGCGCGCAGGAGCAGGCTGTTGCCGCGACGAAGCCGCCGCCGGACGGCTGGTGTTCGCGAGGCAGGATCGATGTGGCCGCCATACCGCCGAATGGCGCAGAGCGGGTGGTCTGCGCCGACGTCGTGGCGCTCGACCAGATGCTTGTCTACAACCGCTTCGGCTCGTTCAACCCCTTCGGCATGATCTATGCGCTGCGGCGCGACGTTGTGCAGGCCCGCGAGGCTGACGAGAACGGGCAGCCGATCGAGTTCGACGCCGATGCGGACGCGTGCGGCCGCAAGGAGGGCACCGAATGGCCGGACCTAGGGGCGGACCTTGATGCCGGAAAGGTTCGGCTGAAGGACTGCAAGCGGCCGCGCCCTTTGACGCTACGCGCCAATGTTCGCGACGTGCTTGTCGTGCGTCTGTCCAATCTGTTGCGCCCTCAGCCCGACGTTTCGCGCAATTTCTGCAGGCCCTCGGAAGACACGCTGGTCGATACGCTGTCACGGGCGGTGCGGGCTGCCGTATCCTTTGGCGATCGCGATGCCGTAGACCACGGCGAAGCGATGTGCCGCGACACGACAGCGGTTGAAGGCAATGACAACCAAGAGCTCAATGGCGACGAATGGCCAGCATCGCGCGGGCTCAACTTCTCGATCCAGGGCCTTACCGCGATTCCCGTGATGCAGGACAATGGGAACGCCCCGGTCCTGCATGCAGCCTGCAAGGGTCTGGAAGCAGTCGCCCGCGGCGGGACTGTGACCTGCGCCTACCTGATCGACCGTGAGGGTCCCTATTTCTTCGCCAGCAATGCCGCGCCCGCTGGCGGCGAGGGCGATGGCGGATCGATCACCAACGGCCTCTTCGGCGCGGTGATCGCCGAGCAGCGAGGCACGTCGTGGTTCCGCAGCCAGCTGACGGAATGCGGTTTCGCCAAGACGTTCCGCGACGTGACGAACTGCGATGGCCCGCTCCAGGTCGAGGGGGGAGTAAGACACCAGATTGATATTGCCAAACAGGGCGCGGCCTATCTCCCCGCCAGCCAGCTTCCGTCGGGCCAGAACTCCATCCTGCCCATACTGCAGCGTCCAGCGGGCTCGGACGCCAACGCTTTTGAGATCGTGCATAGCGATCTGAATGCGATCGTTCACAGGGCGGCGGACAGCGGCAGCGCGGATCCCGAACTGCGGGACGAGGTCAATTTCCGTGAGTTCTCGGTATTCTTCCATGACGAGCTCAAGTCGTTCTACACCCGCAACTTTGATGAGCTGGGCAAGTTCGGCGAGGGCCAGCTTGCGGGCGTGCGCGACGGGTTTGCCATCAATTACGGCGCCAGCGGCATGGGGGCGGCGCTGCTCGCAAACCGCAAAGGCATAGGCCCGGCGGCAAACTGTCAGGAGTGCCTCTACGAGGAGTTCTTCCTGACCTCATGGGCGAATGGCGATCCAGCGCTGCTGGAGCAGTTCAGCGACGATCCGTCGAACGTCCATCATTCCTATCTGAACGATCGCATCGTCTTCCGGAACTTCCACGCCGGACCGAAGGAAACGCATGTATTCCACCTGCACGCCCACCAATGGTTCACCGGCAATGACCCGGGACGCGGGTCCTATCTCGATTCACAGACGGTCGCGCCGCAGCAGGGCTTCACCTATGACATCTATGGCGGCGGCATGGAGCTCTACCGAAAGGGGGCAAACGGCCAGAAGGGGTGGTTCGACACGCTTGGGTCGGGCAATCGAAACCGAACGGTCGGCGATTCCATATTCCACTGCCATCTCTACCCCCATTTCGCACAGGGCATGTGGGAGCTCTGGCGCGTCCATGACGTGCTTGAAGACGGCACGCGCAAGCTTCCGGACGGCCAGGTCGACCCAGGCCTTTCACTGGTCGAGGAGGTCAAGACACAACGCGACATGATGCGGCCCGGTTCGGTCGATCCTCGCACCGGCAGATGGATCGCATCGACGGAAGGCGAGAGCCGGCATGTCGGCACGCCGATTCCGGGACTCGTTCCTTTGCCGACACAAGCTCTTCCGCTTTTGCCGACATATGAAGATGGTGACATGTCGCTCGCCGAAGCGCGCGGCGAAGTCGAGCCGCCTGAGAGCATTCTCTCAATGCCTGGCTACCCGTTCTATGTCGGCGGCCAGCCGGGCCATCGTCCGCCGCAAGCGCCGAATGATATAGCGCTGAAGCTCAACGATGACGGCGAGGTCATTCCCGGGACCTACCTTGACGGAGGTTTGCCGCGCCATGTCTTGACCGACAAGGCGACGCGCGAGACGGACGTTCCGTTGCCGGAGGAGGTCGTAGCAGAACTCGCGCCTCTAACGACGTTGCCGACGGATAGCGAACGCAGGGAGCGCGAAAAGCTGCAATCGAAGGTGATCGCCAAATCCTTGGCGATGGGAGACCTCACGGCGCATCTCAAAACGGCGGAGATCAAGACGCTCCCCCATGAGGGAAACCTCATTGAAAAGACCGGCATGGGGTTTCACTTCAATGGTGAAGCCGACGAAGAGCCGCTGAAGCTCCGGCTGGCAAGCGGCGCCAGCACCGCCTTCATCGCTTCGCGTGGAGGCTATGGCTCGGACGTCAACGGGCCGGTCTTTACCGTAAACGGTTCGCCGCCCAAGCCGGGGGCGCCTTACGCCGATCCGTGCGGCGCGCCGTCCGGCCTCGTCAACGCCGAGTCGACCGATGTTCCATGGAGCGTTTCGGTAAAGGACGGCAACGATCTGCGTAAGCTGCGCAAGATCAAGGCGGCCGCTCTCGCCCGGCTCACGGACGCGGACCCCAACAATGATGCGCTGGCGGTTGGAGACTTGGAAGACGTCGGTGAGGCCGACAGGCCCTATCTGGCCAAGTGGCGCAACGACCACCGGGCGGGACCGCGATACGCCTTTGTCGGAGCGGGCGACGCCGTCCAGATATTCGGCGGCCCGCGCGAGCTTGTCTACCAGGAGGACGATCCGTTCCTGAAGGGAACCGGGGCCAATGGCCTCTATCCATTCGCCCCCGATCCGGCGGTCATCGGCTACCGCCGCTATGAAGGATCGGCGGTCCAGCTCAACCTCGTGACCAACCGCGCCGGGTGGCATGACCCGCAGGCGCGCATCAACGTGCTCACCAAAAATTCCGACCGGTACAAGGAACGTTTCGGTGAGGATGCCGGCGGCGAGCCGCTGAACAGGGGCCGAATCTCACCGCGTGTGAGCGCATCCGAAGAGCCCTTCTTCTTCCGCGCGCTTTCGGGCGAATGCATCGAATATCGGCACACCAACGAGCTTCCGAAGGAGCTTGCGCTCGACGATTTCCAGGTGAAGACCCCGACCGATACGATCGGCCAGCACATTCACCTGGTGAAGTTCGACGTCACATCCTCCGACGGCTCGGGCAACGGCTTCAATTATGAAGATGGCACCCTGGCGCCGGATGAAATCGCAGCCCGCATATGCGCCGCCAAGAACGAAGCCGGCAGTTCCTTTCCGCAACCTAACAGCGCTCGACTGAGCGACGAGATACTGGAAGCGCAGGGTCTCTGCGTTCAGGAGGCTGGGGTCTGGAAGGTCTCCCCAGGTTTCAAGGACATCTGGAAACGGCAATTGAGCGCCGGTGAAAATCGCAATCTGTTCCAGACCACCGTTCAGCGCTGGTTCGCGGATCCGATCCTGTCCAATTTGCGCGACGATGCCACCGCGGCCAATGCGGAGAAGGCCGACCGCACGCTTCGCACCGTGTTCAGCCACGACCATTTCGGCCCGTCATCGATCCAGCAACATGGCTTCTACACGGCGCTGGTCATCGAGCCGCAATCTTCGCAGACCTGCCTGGCAGATTCGAACAATTGCACCCCCAAGCGCTCGGATCGTGGCCTGATAGTCGGCGACGACATCGACGTTGGGACGAAGCGCATCATCAGAGATCCGGAAGCGCTCGATAAACAGAGCGTGGAGTATCGCGAGTTCGCATTGGCCATCGCGGACTTCGCCACGCTCTACGACCCGCGCGACAGCGAAACGCGTCAACAACTTGTCGCCTCTTTTGGCAGCGCGGAAAATGGCAACGCCAAAGGTATGGCCACCCTCTATTGCGAGGCGCTTTACGCGAGCAACCCCCGGCTGATGGAGGAACGTTGCGGCTCGGGCTTGCAACGCGAGAACGGTTCCTGGTTCAGCCCCGGAGGCGACACGCCGCCGGCGTGGGTCGCAGGCGGCATGCAGGGCGACAGCAATCATGCGTCGGATTCCATCATGGACGGAACGGAAGCCGGCAAGCTTCTCGCCTATCTCGTCGAGTATCGCCGCGCCGCCGCCGGCTACGCGAAGACCGACGCAAATGGCCGCCTGGCCAAACCGGTCGCCGCTCCGGCAAGGCCGGAGTCTATCTCCGTCGACCATCACGATCCCTACCTGCTGAACTATTTCGGCGAGCCGATGCCGCTTCGAATCGGAACGAATGCGAGCAACAGCCCCGACTGCCAACTGAAGCCGCTTGGGCATTGGGTGACGGCCTTGCAGGTCGGCGTCACCGAGCGCTGCAGCATCACCAACCAGAGGACCGGCGAGGCCGGGGACATGGCAAACGTGTTCCTCTCGCCGCAGCATGGCGATCCGGTCACGCCGATCATGGAGGCCTACACGGCCGACCGCGTGCAATTCCGTATGATCCAGGGCGCGCAGGAGGTGCAGCACAATTTCACGCTCGAAGGCAACCACTGGACGCGAAACATCGACCAACGATTCCCGTCCATGGGCCGTTCGCTTCAGGACAACAATCTTGACCCGACGTTGCGTCGCGCCTGCCTGGACGAAAGGATTCCGAACGGCGCCAGCATGCTAGCCCGCAGCGGTCGCGCCGGTCAGTACCATCTCTGGCTAAGAAACCGCAGCGTGGTGGACGCGGCGACTGGGCAGTCGGTTACGGTTGAGAACGTGACGTTAAACGCTGACGACGTCGCCTTCTGGCAGTCCTACGGGCGGTTCATAGCCAACTGCTTCAATGCGGAAGGCCGCATCACCAGTCAGGAAATCGGCATCTCCGAGCATTTTGAGCTCGCCGGCGCTTATCGGAACGATATGTCGGGCACAGAGCGCGCCAAGATTGCGCCCGAGCTCTCGACGCTCGACTACGCGCCGACACCGCAAGTAGGAAAGATCAACAATCTGACGCCGTCCGACACCTTGCAGCACTTCGGTTCGGTCGATTCGCTCTGGAACGGCGCGTGGGGCCTGTTGCGTGTCTACAAGGACAAGCGGGCGGTTGACGGCCGCAAACTTGCCGAATGCGCCAAGCCGACCAACGTGACGGACTCCGACGCGGCGGCTGACTTGCTTGAATGCCTGGAGAGCAGGCCGCGCATCGGCGAGCGACTGGTGGCACTCGACAACAGTCGCGCGGCAAACGGGGAGGCCCCCGGCAGCTTCGTTCCGGACATGAGCATCCTTCAATGCAAGCCCGGTGCGCCGGTCGTGCACGCTTCGGCGGTGGCGATTGAGGCACGGGAGGTGTTCGGATCCGGAACAGGCTACGGCGGCGAAATCTACGACAATGATGGGCTTTTCCTCGCGTTGATCGACACGCGGAAGATTGCCGGAGCCCCTCAGTCAGGTCCCGTCGATGACAACTTCCTGAGCAGTCCCGGGCTGTGGAACATCGCATCGCTGGGCGACATCAAGCAGGCGATCAAGGACAGCTACGCGCGTCCGGAGCCGTTTGTCCTCACCGTCAATGCGGGCGACTGCGTCAAGCTCACCGTGGTCAACGCGCTCAAAAGGCGCAGCGGCGGCCTCCGTGATTCAGTTGGCGATGCGCCGATGCCCCGGATCGTTCCGCTCAACACCGATTCGGAATGGGAGCAGATCGCCGCCGAGAACGCACCTGCGAACGTCGAACAGGAGCGCACCCCTGAAGTCAGGCCTTCGGCGCGCTTCTCGCTGCTTCTGCCGCTGCCGACCATGAACCATCAGCAACTGAGCGGCAGACCTTTCGGATACAACGCGACGTCGGCGCTAGCGGGCATCAACGAAGGCGCGAACGGACTGACCGTGCTCGACGGAGGCCAAGCCGGCGAACTGCGGTTCTGGGATGCGCGCCGCTCGAACATCGAGCAGCTTACGTTCTATGCGGGGCGTGTCGGTGTGCCCACCGATTTTGACGCCAAGAAGATTCTTCTCGACCAGACCTCCGGCTTGCCTGCGGAGTTCCTGTCACTGCGATCGCAACTCCTGGAAAAGCTCGAGGGCGTCGTCTACGGGCGATACGAAGGGTTCCTCAAGCGTGTCCCCTCCGACGCCGGCATTCGCATCAGTGAGGCTGCTCGTCAGCCGTCTGGTCAGCTGACCTTGCCGTTCAGCTTCCAGGGTATCGATTACGAGATTGCCTGTACGTCCGGCGCCGATTGCGGCGAAATCAACAGCCTCGCCATCACCGAGGCTGACCGCCAATCGGCGCAAGCAGAGGTGGCGGTCGCTGCCTCGCAGTTCGCCAGCCGCTTGATGACCGAGCGCCTCCATTTCATTCCCTATGCGTTCGGGGCGCTGCCGGTGAAATCCGCCGGCGACATGGTTGGTCATCCGCTGAGCGGGCTGATCGGCTCGATCAACGTCATCCCGGAACGGGCGGTGTTGCACGGCGCCAACGCCGTGGTCGCGTTGAATGCAGGGGGGCCGGTCAGTAGATTTGACCTGACGGAGCAGGAGTGTGCGGCAATGCAGGCTGACAACCCGCGCGCCTGCACCGTCTCGGTTGCGTCGGCCGGCAAGCCTCCGGCGGGCACCGATGTGTCGGCGGGCAGCGTCGGCGTAAGGGTGTTCGACGTCCAGCCGTTCGCGGCGCAGACGCCCGGTCGACCGGCGACCAATCACAAGGTTCGGGAGTTCACTTTGTTCTGGCAGGACGGGCTGAACCTGCGCGACAGCGGCACGAAAGACATCTTCAGGGGCAAGGACGGTCGGGTAAAGATGATTGCCGACTGCCAGGTCTGCAACGACAGCTATGACCTTGGCGATGAGGGCGTCAGCTATCGCAGCGCTCCGTTCAACGTGCGGCTCCGCGCTGGTTCGACAGGCATAGAAAGCCATTACAATCTCAACCCGTACAAATTCGGCCCCAACTTCTTCGCCCTTGGAGATAAGGATTTCGCTGTTGAAGGTGGGGTGAAACGACTGAGGCCGCAAATGCAGACACTGCGCGCGGAAGTCGGCGAGGAAGTGGTGATTCACGTCGTGCATCCCGGCGGCAGGGCGCGGCAGCGGGCGTTTGTGACCATCGGCCTGGACTACGACGATTTGTTTCCCAGCTTTGGTTTCCCGCATTCGGCGTTGCTGGGTCCCGGAAAGGCGCTAACGGCGTCGTTGACGAAAACGATGAGCAAGCCTGGCTGCTTCCTGTGGCACGATGGTCCGACCACGCTCTGGTCCGGCGGCGCTTGGGGCCTGCTCGACGTCGTGGAAGCTGGCAGAGTCGGCGATCCGGTCACCAGCTGTAAGGCGGGGTCAATCGACCAGGTCACGGCGTTCCAATAGGTTCGGCGATGCGAGCAAATATGCTGCAAAGCTTGATCGGATGTCTGGCGATCCTTGGGTTTGGTGCCTTGCCGTCTTCGGCGTTGGCGCAGGAGCGCAAGGCGAGCGTCACCGCATCGCTTACGCTTGTCGATATGGACGGCAAACCGGTGGCGTCGCCCGACAGCGGGAAGCCGATAAGACTGCGGGTCGATCTGAAGGACGCCGTCACCGGCGATGCGCCGCGGGGTTTGGAGCTGAGCGGCTGGATCCGTCCGGTTGATCGTTTTAGCCGCAGCTGTGAGGAAGACGCGCAGTCCTTTCGAGTCACGCGCAACGTTTCGGCCAACGCCGTCGACCTGAACGGCGCGCTGTTCGCCGTGCTCAATGAGGATGCGAGTTTTGGCATCATCGAGCCCAAGCTCGACGGCCAGCCGGCAAACATGCTTGGCGCGGCCGCTCTTGTGCGAGTGCCCGACAGCTTCGAGATCGACCGCGCCGGCATGCAGGCCCTGATGACCTTCTCCGGCGACGGCGTCGTCGAAGGCGTGTCTTTGGCGAACGGAAGCCGCCGGGTTCTGGCGCAAGGACTTGATCGCCCCTCGATGTCGCTGGCGACCCCGCAGGGTGTCGTCTGGACGGCCGAGGATGGGGCAGGGCGGGTTACGCCCCTCGCAACGGATCGCCGATCGCTGGACAGCATCACGGTCGGGTCGGGCGGCTTGATGCTCTCCGCGCCTCAGCCGGATGCGAGCCTCATCGGGGCCGTCGCGCGTGACGGGTCGTACGTTCTCTTTGACGGAGCGACGGGCGCGACGCTCGCCTCGGGGACGGTTGGTCCGGATGTCGAGGCGGCCACGTTTGTTGGTGAGACGTTGATGATCACCCTGCAGAAGGGATCGCCGTCGGCCACCTTTACCTATCTGGACGATCCCGACCATCCAGTCATGGTCGGGCTGGGGTTTGTGGCCACGTCGATCGCAGTCAGCCCGGACGGGCTCCAGGCGATTGCGTTCGGCGCCGGCTTGAGAACGGTCGCCGTCGTTGACATTGCGAGCGCGCGGGTCGTGCAGCCGTTCTCGCTCGACAATGCGACAGTCGCGGAGGTCGACTTCACGGATCGCGCTGCCTTCATCGCGACGCGTGAGGGCCGATACGTGGCGGTGCTCGACCTTAAGTCCTCCGCCATAGGCAAGGCCCCGGTCATCCGACCGGTTCCGCTGTCCGGCAAGGGCGGCGAGTCGCAAGGCAAGCGCCGGTTGCTGGCATCCATGTCACCCCTGCCACAAATGCTTGTCGCCGACCGTGACAATCAGACCGCCTGGATCATTCCGGAAGTCGCGGCTGTCGGCAGCATTCCCCCGGCCCACTCGATTCGGTTGCGCGGTGGAGTGCCGCTGCAGATACGCGTCATCGATCGCAGCTTGCGCGAGGTTGCGCCGGGTCGCTTCGAAACTGTGACGAAACTGAACCATGGCGGACCGCACGAGCTTGTCCTGACGAGCGGCGTCGGCGGCCTGACCGCCTGCCTTCCGTTCGAGGCGAAGGGAGCGGTGCCCAACACGAACCGGCAGTTGTTCGACATCTCACTTGTTGGCGCTGGCAAGAGCTTGCAGGCAGCGCGTGATGAGACCCTTGTTTTCGAAGTGAGGGACGAACGGGGACACGCGCTGACCGTCGACGAGCTGCGCGTCCTCGTCCCTAGTCTCACGACATCGTGGTCGACCGAGGTCGTCGCCAGACGCGGAGCCGATGGACAGCTTCGGGCGATCATCCGGTTCCCGCAGCCCGGCCAATACATCATTCAGCCGATCGGCCAGCCTCGCGAGTGGCAGCCCCGATCGACTTTGCTTGTCGAGGTTCCGTCATGAACAGGATTGAATTGGCCGGTGTTGGCATTGTCGTCGCGGCTGCAATGGTTGGTGGCGCGTTCGCCTTCAAAGCAAACGCCATATCAGGACGCGACGGCGTGGTAACCGAAAGCGTAAGCCTGCCGAATGTCAATCTGGTAGATCAGTTCGGCAGGAGTTTCGCGCTTCGCGAGACGCTCGCCAAGGGTGAGCGCATTATCGTCAATTTTAATTACACCACTTGCGAGTCCATATGTCCGGTGGGAAACGCCGTGATGGACCAGGTGGACGAGGCGCTGGCCGGCAGCGATGAGTCCGTGCGGCTGTTGTCGATCACGATTGACCCGCGCACCGATACGCAAGCCGTCATGGCGGCGGCGGCGCGCGAATTTGAGCCAAGTGTACGTTGGCTCTGGTTGACCGGCGCGCCGTCCGAGATCGATCAGCTCCTTGGAAGCCTCGGGGCGAAAGTATCCGACATCACATTGCACACGCCGTTGTTTGTCGTCGGCCAAGCCGACAAGGACAGGCTCTCCATCATCCGTACCATGCCCGAGCCCGAACAGCTGCTTGCGGAGCTGGCGCAGTATTGACCGGCACCTTGCGCGTCTGCGCCATCGCGATCCTGATGGCGGCCGCAGTCTTGTCCGCGATGGCGACGGATGGCGACGCTACGGTCGGCAAGGCCATATTCCAGGGTCAGGGCGACCCACCCGGACATGCGGTTATTGGCGGCTCCGAAGCAGCGCTGGATATCGCACGGTTTTCCTGCGGCCGCTGTCATGGTCGCGGAGGCCAGGGCGGCTCGGAGGGCGGCGCACCGGCCATTACCTGGCCCGAACTCACACGCCGGACCGCCGGTCGACCGGCCTACGACCTGGACTCGTTCTCGGCGCTGCTGCGCGATGGCGTGTCGGCAGGTGCGCGAGAGATCGACAGGGTCATGCCGCGCTACCATCTGACGGACGACGCGATCGCCGGGCTGGCGGCTTATCTTGCCGAACTGCCGTCGCTCGATAGGCGCGGCGTCTCGACAACGGAAGTTTCCATCGGCGTCGCCATCCCGGACGACAATCGGGCGCCGGCGCTGGACTTCGCTCGCCTCTTGGAATCTGAGCTGGCGCGAAGCCAGTCCAATCGGCTTTTCGGGCGCAACATCGTGGTTCGTCGGCTCTCCGGAGCCTCAAGCGAGATCATTCAAGCGGCTCAGAACGAGGTCTTGGCAATAGTCGGGCTGGTCCCTTCAAACGACGTCACAATCGCGGACATGGCGAAGACCGACACTCCCGTGCTGTTTCCGCTCGCATTGCTCGAAGGCGACGAGGACCGGACGCTGGTGCGGGGCAGCATCGCCACGCGTCGCAGCTTGCTGGGCGCGCTCCTCGCGAGAACGGCCGAGGATGGCTGCAAAACCGTGGCGATTGTCGACGTGGGCGGCAAACCGGCGCTGGAGGCGCCAGCCGACGCCCGGGTCTCCGTGCGCTTGTCCGATGGCGCCGGGCCTTCGATCAAGGGCGCAGACGCCCTGATTGTTGTCGGCGCGGACGCCGCGAAGGCTGCCGCCGTCATGGCGAAGCACGGCGACCTGCCAGTCTACATGATGGCGGGCGATCTGACGGGGCCCCTTCCAACATCCTTGAAACGTAGCGGAAGCCTGACTGTGGTCACCGGCTTTTCGTCCGGCAGCGAGCCCGGTCGCCTGCTTGAGCGCCATGCGAGTCTCACCGCCGAACTTCTTCGCTTCTCCTTGCTGAAAAACGGCCGGTCACTGACCCGTTCAGGACTTGTCGCGGCATTCGATCGGTCGGAATTTCCTGAGTTGAATCTGGACTACCGGCGCTTTCCGCTGGAGGGGACCGATGCGCTTCGGGTGGTGCGATCCACCGCAAACTAGCATCATGATTGTCGGACGAGTCGATCGGGGCAGTTTGAGCGCCTAGACACTCAGAATTTCCCTTCTGAGGAAGCTCATGAATTGTAAGCCTGGGACCGCTTTCCTTACGGCAGCTTAATGACTTGACAGCCTGAAAGCTGCCTATCTGCCTTCGGCCCCAAACGCGACGCCTGAGATAATCGACCGCTGATTGTCAGCCGGTGCCATGAAGCTTGGCGCACTCTTTTGTGGCTGCGGCTCGTCGCTTGTCGAGATAGTCAGCCAAATCCTGCAGGTGGATGCCCTTGGCACTTTTTTGGCTATGCTCAATATGAACGATAGGTAGTGGAATTTGCCCCGCCATGACCTTCCTGAACAGTTTTCCGGCGCCAGGTGGGAAAAGTAGTCACGGCACACATCGGCGAGGGGACGATGGCTTTTCCGTCATATTGAGCCATGAGCAAGAAGATGGTGTTGAGCGTCACGAGAATTCTCACCAAACGAGCGGAAATCGGCATGCTGGTCAAAAATGACGTATGATATCAAATACATGAAGATTCAGATTGGGGTTGGCCCAGTGCTGGTATGGTTTAAGAATAATAGATAAATGATTGAAATAAATGAGAAACTCGCCATCGCTCCGATGATGGACTGGACGGACCGGCATTGCCGCTTCCTCCATCGTCAGTTGACGCGCCGCGCGCTGCTCTACACCGAGATGGTCGTGGCCGACGCAGTGATCCATGGCGACCGGGAGCGACTGCTCGGTTTCGACAAGGCCGAACACCCCGTCGCGCTACAGCTTGGGGGCTCCGATCCGGCAAAACTGGCCGAGGCCGCGCGGATCGGCGAGGCATTCGGCTATGACGAGATCAACCTGAACTGCGGCTGTCCCTCCGACCGGGTGCAGTCCGGCACGTTCGGCGCGTGCCTGATGCGCACGCCCGATCTGGTCGGCGACAGCGTCGCGGCGATGAAGGCGGCGGTCGCGATCCCCGTGACGGTCAAGTGCCGGCTGGGCGTCGATGAGCAGGACACCGGCCCCGCGCTCGACGCCATGGCCGACGCGGTGTTCGCCGCCGGAGCGGATGCGCTCTGGGTGCATGCCCGCAAGGCCTGGCTGCAGGGACTCAGTCCCAAGGAGAACCGGGACATCCCGCCGTTGGATTATCCGCGGGTCTATGAATTGAAACGGCGATTGCCGAGCAGGTTCATCGGCATCAATGGCGGCGTTCAATCGCTGGATGAGGCGCGAGACCATTTGCGCCATGTCGACGGCGTCATGCTCGGCCGCGCCGCCTATCACACGCCGCTGGTGCTGGCCCAGGCCGATGCGGAAATCTACGGGGAGGGCGGGCGCCCGTTCGATCCCGATGCGCTGATCGATGCCATGATCGCCTACACGGCGCGTCATGTCGCCGGTGGCGGCAAGGTCGCGCAGGTGACGCGGCATATGGTCGGCCTGTTCCACGGCCAGAAGGGCGCGCGGCGCTTTCGCCAGATTCTCTCGACCGAAGCGCCACGCCCGGGCGCGACGGCCGACGTTATCGCGCGCGCCTATGCGGCCCTGCGCGAGGCGGCCGAGCCGCGGGCGGCTTGAGCCCCGACCTCGCCTGGTTCGCTCTGGCCGTCGCGGCGGCGGGGGTCGTGTCCGGCCTGCTTGCCGGCATGTTCGGCATCGGCGGCGGCGCGGTGCTGGTTCCCGTGTTCTACCAGGTCTTCGGCCTGCTCGACGTCAGCGAGGCGGTGCGCATGCATCTCTCGGTGGGGTCGTCGCTGGCGGTGATCGTGCCCACCTCGCTGCGGTCCTACACGTCGCACCGGGCGCGCGGCGCGGTCGATGACGACCTTCTGCGCTCCTATCTCGTCTCGGTTCCGGCCGGGACGATCCTCGCCGCGCTGTCGGCCGCCGCCATATCGAGCGCGAGCCTGCGCATCCTGTTCACCGTCTTCACCTTCGTCTTCGGCCTCAGGCTGCTGTTCAACCGCGACAACTGGCGGCTCGGGACGGAGCTGCCCGGCAATCCGTGGCGCTCGATCTTCGGTGTTGGCCTGGGCTTCTTTTCGACCCTGCTCGGCATCGGCGGCGGCATCCTGAACAACACCTTCATGACGCTCTACGGCCGGCCGATCCATCAGGCGGTGGCCACCTCGGCCGGTATGGGCGCGCTGATCGCCATTCCCGGCACGCTGGGCTACATCTGGGCGGGCTGGGGCGATCCTTTGCTGCCGCCCGGATCGACCGGTTTCGTCAACTGGATCGCGGTCGCGCTCGTCATTCCGATTGCGCTCCTCGTTACGCCCCTGGGCGTGCGGATCGCGCACAGTCTGAACAAGCGCCACCTCGAGATCGGCTTCGGCCTGTTCTGCCTCGCCATTTCCTTGAGGTTCTTCGTCAGCCTGATGTAGATTTCGCTCCACCGGATCGCCGGGAGGATCGAATGCCCACGCGGGAATCCGTCGCATCATTCATTGCCGACGTGCTGTCGAACGACCATGTCGGGGCGATCGAACGCTGGTACCACGCCGACGCCTCGATGCAGGAGAACGGCGCGCCGCCGCGCGTCGGCCGGGATGTCCTGATGGCTGGTGAAAGCGCGGTGCTGGCGAAGGTCAAGGGCGTCATCAGCGAACTCGTCGCGCCGCCGGTGATCGACGGCGATCAGGTCGCCATCCGCTGGCGCTTCACCTTCGAACGCGGCGACGGCGCGAAAATGACGATGGAAGAGGTGGCCTGGCAGACCTGGCGCGGGGAGCGCATTTTTCGAGAAACCTTCTTCTACGATCCCGCGCAGCGCGTGTTTGTCATGCCGGCCTGATCAGTCGATCAGCACCATCCGGTCGCCGCGCACGTCGTAGCCGGCAAGGGTGGAGAGGAAGCTCATGCCGAGCAAACTCTGCCCGAGTTGGCCGGGACCCGCGACGAACACGGTCTGCCTGTTGCGGAAGATCTGGCCGATGCGGATCTCGTCAGCCGTCACGCGCGCGGCGCGGGCCATGCCGTTGGCCGTCGAGACGGGGATGTTGAAGGTGAGCGCCGAGACGTCGTAGCCGACGGCGCGCGCATCGTCATTGCTGAGCACGGTGGTCGTCGCGCCGGTGTCGACCATGAAATAGACCGGCTTGCCGTTCACCTCCGCGCGGGTCTCGAAATGGCCGTTCGGCTGCTTCTCGACGATGACGGATTTCCGCCCTTCCGAATCGGTAACCGAGATCGGGCTGCCGGGAACAAGCCCGGCGGTCAGGCGGCTGGCGATGTCCTGCAACTCGTAGCGATACTGGTAGCCGCCGACGAGCGCCACGATGATGCCGAGCCAGATGGCGATCGTTCGCGTCGCCTCGCCGAACCGGACGCCCGAGCGGACAATGCCCGCCGCGACGACAACGCCGAAAAGCCCCATATAGAGAACATAGGCGAAATCGTCGCTCGGCAGGCCGAATGTCGAACCGGAATCGCCGCTGAGGAGCAATGCCGCGAGGCCTACTCCGATCGCGATCATCACGAGCCAGAACAGGTTCATGTCACGATGCCCCGCCGCGTTCGCGCGCCATGCGCGCCCGCCGCGTCTCGCGTCGGGGCTTGCGCTCGACAGTCGCCAACCGCGCGGGCAGCTCGGCCATCACGGCGCGGCGGGTTTCAGGCGTCATCGTCAGCCAGTCGCTGATCTCGTCGCGCGTGCGCCCGCAGCCGAAACAATAGCCGGTGGTCATGTCGATCGAGCAGACGAGGATGCAGGGCGATTCGATGACGGTCAAAGCGGGTTTCCGGGCGGCTCTCCTGCATTTGGGGCAAGCGGCGCGCGGTTGCAAGGCTGCCCGCCACCCGCTAAGCGCGGCGGACATTTTTGAAGGTTTCGCATGACCGTTTCGCCGCTCGCCGATTTCCGCGCCCTGTTCGGCCGCATCCCGCAAATCGACGCCGCACAGCGCAACAGTGCCGCCGCGGTGTTCGAACGCGCCGGAGTCGGGAAATCCCAGCTTGCCGGCATTGCCGCGATGGTCGCCGGCCTGACCGCGAAAAAGCCGGCGGTTTCGCGCCCGTCGCTGACGCTGTTCGCCGGCACGCATGGCGTAGCGCGGCACAGGACGACCGACCGCCGCATCGACGCGACGCTCGCGACAGTGGCGGCGGCGGGCAGCGGCGATGCGCCCGCGAACCAGCTTTGCGCCGCCAATATGGTGGGCTTGAAAGTCTACGACCTCGCGCTGCATCTGCCGACGGGCGACATCACGGCCGAGCCGGCAATGGACGAGCGCACGCTGGCCGCCACTTTCGCCTTCGGCATGGAGGCGATCGCGGGCGGCGCGGACTTGGTGCTGCTGTCCGCCATCCGGTCGGCGGGCGACGAGACGGTCGCGGCGGCGCTCATGACGGCTGTCGCCGGCGGCGACGCTTCGGATTGGGGATCGGCGGAAACCGCCAAGGTGGTTCGGAAAGCGTTGGCGCGGCAATCGGATAACGATGCGCTCGGCCTGTTCGGCCAGCTCGGCGGGCGCGAATTCGCGGGCATCGCCGGCGCGATCGTCGCGGCGCGCATCGAACGCATCCCCGTCATCCTCGACGGCATGACGGCGCTCGCGGCGGCCTGCGTGCTGCGCGCCATCGACCCGGCGCTGGCCGACCATTGCCTGCTGGCCTCAGCCGAGGACGAGCCGATGCGCCGGGCCGCGGCCTGGCTCGGCGTCGAACCGCTCGTCGGCGCGCATGTCGCGGCGGGCGAGGGGACGGCTGCGGTGCTCGCCTCGACCATCGTCAAGGACGCGCTGGCGCTGCATGCCGGCCTCGCCGCGCACGCGCCAGCCCATTCGCATTGAGTTTCTAGGCCGCGTGGACGGCCCGGACGGGCGCCAGCGCCTCGGCGACGCGCTCGCGTGGAAAGATGGCAATCGCCTCCGTGCCTTCGCGGATTTTCGAGCGCAGCTCGAACTCGCCGCCATGGATCGCCACGAGGCCCTGGACGATCGGCAGGCCGAGGCCGGTTCCCTGTTCGGCGCTCTTGATGGCGATGGCGCCCTGGCCGAAGGCGGCCAGCACCACCGGAATCTCGTCCTCGGGTATGCCGGGGCCGTTGTCCTTGATCGACAGATATTGCCCGCCGCCCGCGGTCCAGCCCACCGTGACGCGGATCGTGCCGCCGGTCGGGGTGAACTTGATCGCGTTGGCCAGCAGGTTCAGCGTGATCTGGCGGATGGCGCGCTCGTCCGCATGCAGTTTCGGCATGGCCTGCTCGAAATGCTGCTGGACGCGGATGTCCTTGGCCCGCGCCTTCAGTTCGACCATATGGCAGCAGTCCTCGACAGTGCCGACCAGCGAGATCAACTCCTCATGCAGATTGTAGCGGCCGGCCTCGATGCGCGACAGGTCGAGGATTTCGTTGATCAGGTCGAGCAGATGCTGGCCGGAATTGTGGATGTCGCGCGAATAGTCCTTGTAGGTGGGGTTGCCGATCGGCCCCAGCACCTCGCTCATCATCACCTCGGAAAAGCCGAGGATCGCGTTGAGCGGCGTGCGCAGCTCGTGGCTCATCGAGGCGAGGAAGCGCGACTTCGCCAGATTGGCCTCCTCGGCGCGGCGGCGCGCCTCGTCCGACATCGACTTGGCCGTCTCCAGCTCCGCGATCAGCCAGTCCTTCTCGGTCTTGAACGACAGCAGCGCCAGCGTCGAGCGGTTCAGATGGCTGGAGATGTAGATGAAGAAGGGCAGGGCGGCGACCAGCAGCCCGGCCATGACCACCTCGACCGGCTGGCGGAATTGCACCGTCAGCGCCCCGAAGACGATGACGGGCAGCGCGAATGTGGCGACCAGCGCGCCGCGCAGCGCATAGGCGATGATCGCGGTGGCCGACATGGCCAGCAGGATCACCACCGCCTTGATGACCTGCACGTGCTGGAACTGGCACGGGTCGCAGCCGAGCGTCGCCAGCGATACCCAGCCGATGCCGGAGATGAAATGCACGATCAGCAGGATGCGATGCATTCGCGTGGGCTCGATCGTCTGGGAATCCGCCTTGGTGATGCGGTTGGCGACGAAGGCCAGAGGGGCATAGCAGGCGACCGTCACCAGCGCCCAGACGAGCATTTCCGGGCCGCCGCCGATCGCCAGCCCGCCCGCTGCGATCACCAGCACGAGCAGCGGGATCGCCATGGCGCTCGTCACCATGGCGCGGCCGTGCAGCTTCAGCAATTCCCGGTCGAAGGCGGGATTGCCGGCGCGCTGCGACAAGGCTTCGCGGGTCGCGCGAACGGCGCGCGCCACATCGCTGTTGCGGTGCGCCTTGGTGCGATCCACAATGTTCTTGTCCGCTATCTGGGACCTGAGCAGTGGCATGAAGGCCGGATTCTGAACGTTCTCAATGCTGAACAAATCATTACGGCCCAATGATTAAGAGACCCTTCCAGGCATGAGCAGGGGTGGGTACAGCCCCCGTCCGAGACGGCCCTGGCGTCCGCGCAAGAGCCGCGCCCGGCGCTATCTCGAATACGGGCTGACGCTTGTCGTCCTGCTGGTCCTGCTCGTGCTGGTCGACCGGATCAATCGTGGCGAAACGCAACGCCTGTCCGGCGAAGCGGTCGTGAATGACGGCGACACGATCACCGTGAAGGGCGAGCGTCTTCGGCTGCGCGGCATCGACGCGCCGGAATTTTCACAGACCTGCCTGCGTGATGGCGTTTCCTATGCGTGCGGCCGCGAATCCACCCGGTCGCTCGGCGTGCTGGTCCGTTCCGGCGCGCTCGCCTGTGACGGCTGGGAACGCGACAAGTTCGACCGCCTGCTGGTGGTGTGCCGGGCAGGGGACGTCGACATCAACCGGCGGCAGGTCGAGAACGGCTGGGCGGTGGCCTATGGCGACTATGCGGACGCCGAAAGCTCAGCACGCCAGGCGAAGCGCGGCCTATGGGCCGGCGAGTTCGAGCGGCCGCGCGATTTCCGCGACCGGCACGGCCATGAAGCAGAAAGCGCGCACGACTGGTTTGCGACCATCGTCAACTGGCTTCGGCAAACGATCGGCTGGTAGGATGGTTGCGAAATCAGGAGGAAACGATGAAGCTCTATGATGGCGGCAAGGCCCCCAATCCGCGCCGGGTGCGGATCTATCTGGCGGAGAAGGGGCTTTCGGTGCCGCTCGTGCCGATCGACATGGGCGCGATGGAGCATCGGAGTGACGCGGTTGCGTCGCGCAATCCGCTGCGGCGGCTACCGGTACTGGAACTCGACGACGGCACCATCATCACCGAATCCATCGCCATCTGCCGCTATTTCGAGGAGCTCAATCCCGAGCCGCCGCTGTTCGGCGTCGGCGCGGTCGGCAAGGCGCGCGTCGAGATGTGGCAACGGCGGCTGGAGCTGAATTTCCTCGTCACCATCGCCAATGCCTTCCGCCACATCCATCCGGCCATGAAGGAATGGGAGGTGCCGCAAATGCCGGAATGGGGCGAGATCAACAAGCCGAAGGCGGTCGAGTTCATGGCGCTGTTCGACAAGGAACTTGCCTCGCGCGAATTCGCGGCCGGCGACGACTATTCGGTCGCCGACATCACCGGGCTGGTGGCGATGGACTTCCTCAAGCCCGCCCGTATCGCCGTGCCGGAGGAATTTTCGAATCTCAGGCGCTGGCACGAGGCGCTGAAGGCGAGGCCAAGCGCCGACGCGTGAGCCAGTCGTCCGAATTGGAACGCCTCTGGTCCGATATCCGGGCCTGCCGCATCTGCCGCGACGATCCCGTCGGCAAGCCGCTTCCGCATGAGCCCAGGCCGGTCGTGCGGCCCTCGTCGGTCGCGCGCATCCTGATCGCAGGGCAGGCGCCCGGCACGAGGGTGCACGCGTCCGGCATTCCGTTTGATGACCGCTCGGGCGACCGGCTGCGCGACTGGCTCGGCGTCACTGCGGACGAATTCTATGACATGGACAGGTTCGCGATCGTGCCGATGGGGTTCTGTTTTCCCGGCCTCGACGCCAAGGGAGGCGACCTGCCGCCGCGGCGCGAATGCGCGCCCGCCTGGCGTGCCCGGCTGATGGCGTTGATGCCGCAGGTCGATCTGGTGCTTGCCATCGGCATCTATGCGCAGGCATGGCACATGGCCAACGCGCGCGGAGCTTCGCTCACCGAAACCGTGGCGGCGTGGCGGGATATCCTCGACCGGCCGGGCCACCCGAAAGTGCTGCCATTGCCGCACCCGTCATGGCGCAATACCGGCTGGCTGAAGCGCAATCCGTGGTTCGAAGTCGAACTCCTGCCGCGCCTGCGGGCGGAGGTCGCGGCACGCATTCGCTCCGTTTGAGAAAACCATGCTCATTGGAGGCGGAGTGTCGAGACGATTTTTCTTGTGAGCCTGTTTGAAAAACGGCAGATAGCAAGAGATTTCGCCCGGAGCCAAAAATGGACCGCCTCGATAGAAAAATTTTGCGCCTTCTTCAGGAAGACGCGACTCTGGCGGTCGCCGACATCGCCAAGAAGGTCGGCCTGTCGACCACGCCGTGCTGGCGCCGAATCCAGAAGCTGGAGGAAGAAGGCGTCATCAAGCGGCGCGTGGCGGTGCTCGACCCGGCCAAGGTGAACACGCGCGTCACCGTCTTCGTATCGATCCGCACGGCCTCCCACAGCCTCGAGTGGCTGAAGCGGTTCTCGGAGGTGGTTCAGGAGTTCCCGGAAGTCGTGGAATTCTACCGCATGTCGGGCGACGTGGACTATCTGTTCCGCGTGGTGGTGCCTGACATCGCCGCCTACGACGCCTTCTACAAGCGCCTGATCGCCAAGATCGAAATCCGCGACGTGTCGTCGGCCTTCGCCATGGAGCAGATCAAATACACGACCGAATTGCCGCTCGACTACATCGTGCTGGACAAGGAGTCCGCCTCGAGCGGGGCGTAGTTCTATTTCATCAGCTTCCGCCACGGATTGGCGCGTCAATGGTTTTTCGCACGCTGGCCGGCCGCCTTGCGGCTGGCCTCGCGCTTGGCGATTCCCGCCAGCGTCTTCTCGGCGGTCAGTTCCCGGATCGTATCCTTGCCGTTCCAGCGCGCGGTCTTGTCATCGGACGCCGCCAGCTTCTGCGCCAGAGCCAGCGCCTCGCGATGCAGCAGCATCGACCGCTTGCCGAGCGAGCGCAGCGCCCAGTTCACTGCCTTTTTCACGAAGTTGCGCGGGTCCGCCGCATGCCGCTCGATGACCGGCAGGAAGGCGAGAAAGGTCTCCTCCGACTCCTTCTTCCGGTGGACGACCGACCAGGCCATCATGGCGAACGCGGTGCGGCGCACGAATTCCCGTTCATCCTTGGCGAATTCGAAGATCAGCGCGTTCCATGCATCGGTATCGACGAATAGGTCCGAGACGCCGTCGACGATGTCCCAACTGTCGAATTCTGCTGCCCAGCGGCGCGCGTCGTCGGCGGTGAAGAGCTTCGGGTCCGCCGTGATCGAGGCGATGAACTGCGCCTCGGTGATGCCGCTCTGCCAAAGCTCCATCGCGCGGGCGTGGTTGCGCTTGATCGTCTTGCCGATGTCGCGTTGAACCCCGTGCGAGATGCCGAGCGCCCGGTCGATCCTGATGCCGTAGCGCTTCATGCCATCGCGGTTTGCCTCGGAGGCGATCGACCGCAGATAGGCGATGATGTCCGACGCCGAGGATTCGGGCGAGAGCCCATCGATCTTCGGCATGGCCCGCCTACTTCTCCAGCCGCGCCAGCAGCGAGGACGTGTCCCAGCGCCGGCCGCCCATCTGCTGGACGTCCTTGTAGAACTGGTCGACCAGCGCCGTGACGGGCAGTTTCGCGCCGTTGCGGTCGGCCTCGTCCAGCACGATGCCGAGGTCCTTGCGCATCCAGTCGACAGCGAAGCCGAAATCATACTTGCCGGCGTTCATCGTCTTGTGGCGGTTCTCCATCTGCCATGATCCCGCCGCGCCCTTGGAAATGACGTCCACGACCTTCTCGATGTCGAGGCCGGCTTTCTTCCCGAAATGGATGCCTTCGGCGAGACCCTGCACGAGCCCGGCTATGCAGATCTGGTTGATCATCTTGGTCAGTTGCCCCGCGCCCGCCGGCCCCATCAGGCCGACCATCCTGGCATAGGCGGAGATGACGGGCTTCGCCTTGTCGAAGACCGTCTCGTCGCCGCCGACCATCACGGTCAGTTGCCCATTCTCGGCCCCCGCCTGTCCTCCCGACACGGGCGCGTCGAGGAAGGCGAATCCGCCCGTGCGCGCCGCGGCGTCGAGTTCGCGCGCGACTTCCGCAGAGGCAGTCGTGTTGTCGATAAAGATCGCGCCTTTCGCCATCCCCGAAAACGCGCCGTCCTTGCCGGTGGTCACCTCGCGCAAATCGTCGTCATTGCCGACGCAGGCGAAGACGAAATCCTGCCCCTTCGCCGCCTCTGCCGGGGTCCTGGCGAATTTGCCGCCGTGCTCCTTGGCCCATTTCTCCGCCTTGGCCGTCGTGCGGTTGTAGACGGTGACCTCATGTCCGCCTTTGGTCCTCAGATGCCCCGCCATGGGATAGCCCATCACGCCGAGGCCGAGAAATGCGACTTTTGCCATCAGAATGCTCCGTGAATGTCCGCGCCGTCAGCGCGTCAGATGCCGCGTGATGCGCCGCTCGATCCAGTCGACGCCATGCCGCAGGGTCTCGACGATCGCGAGGTAGATCAGCGCCGCCCAGACATAGGTCTGGAAGTCGAAGGTGCGCGAATAGGCGCGCCGCGTCTCGCCCATCAGGTCGTAGACGGTGATGATGGCGATGATGGCCGAGCCCTTGATCATCAGGATGATCTCGTTGCCATAGGGGCGTAGCGCCACGATCAGCGCCTGCGGCAGGATGATCTTGCGCATGGCCAGCCATTTCGGCAGGCCGAGCGCGGCGGCGCCCTCCCACTGGCCCTTGGGTACGCTCGCGATCGCGCCGCGCAGGATTTCGGCCTGATAGGCCGCCGTGTTCAGCGAAAAGGCGAAGACGCCGCAATACCAGGCCTCGCGGAAGAACCACCAAAGGCCGACCGCCTCCAGTTCCTTGGAGAACTGGCCGACGCCGTAATAGATGAGGAAGGTCTGCGCCAAGAGCGGCGTGCCGCGGAAGAAATAGACATAGCCGTAGGCGATCGCGTTCAGCACGCGGTTGGTCGACATGCGCGCGTAAGCGATCGGGATCGAGAGCGCGGCACCGATGACGATCGACAGCGCGACGATGGTCACCGTGACCCAGAGGCCCGACAGATAGTTGGGCGCATAGCGCCGCATCAGTTCCGGGTTCCAGGAAGCGACGAGATAGAGCGCCATTCCCGCGAGCGCCGCGATCCAGACGCCCATGATGATCCAGCCGGCGATGCGCGCGCCGGTCCAGGGCCGCGCCAGCCGGGGCGGGGCGTCGACGGAGGCGGTCGCGACGGCGCTCATCTGGCCGGCGCCTTTCCGGCCCAGCGCTCGACCGCGCCAATGCCGAAGGAGGAGATGATCGCGAGCGCGAGATAGATCAGGCAGGCGACGCCATAGAACAGCAGGGCCTCCTTCGACACGCGCGCGGCGATGCCGGTCTGGCGCAATATGTCGGCGAGGCCGATCACGGAGACGAGCGACGTGTCCTTCAGGAGGATCAGCCAGAGATTGGACAGGCCGGGCAGGGCGATGCGCACGAGCTGCGGCAGGATGACGAGGCGCATCGTCATGCCCCAGGTGAGGCCGACGGCATAACCGCCCTCGTACTGGCCGCGCGGGATCGCCCTGAACGCCGAGAGGAAGACCTCGCTGGCATAGGAGGAGAAGACGACGCCCAGCGCCACCATGCCGGCGATGAAGCTGTTGATCTCCATCTGCCCGGAGAAGCCGAGGGAGGCCAGCAGCTTCTGTGCGCCGATCTGTGCGCCGAAATAGACCAGGAACAGCGTCAGCAGTTCCGGAAGGCCGCGGAAGATCGTGGTGTAGAGATTGGCGGCCGCCCGCAGCGACGGTTCCGCCGACTGTTTTCCCAGCGCGACCATGAAGCCGATGGCGAGGCCGAAGGGCAGGGTCGCCAGCGCGAGCGAGACGGTGACGAGCACGCCCCAAGCGAGTTCGTCGCCCCAGCCATTGGGGCCGAAACTCAGGAGCGTCAGTGCCTTGTCCATGGGCAATCGCGCGAGCCGCGTTGAAACGAAGGCAGCGGGACATTTGCCCCGCTGCCCGGTCAAACATCATGCGGCATCAGTTGCCATAGATGTCGAAGGGAAAGTACTTGTCGTTGATCTGCTTGTATTTGCCGTTCGCGCGGATGGCGTCGAGCGCCGCGTTCAGCTTCTCAGCCAGCGCCGTGTCGCCCTTGCGGATGGCGATGCCGATCTTGTCATCCGAGGCTACGGGATCGCCCTTGAATTCGCAGCATTTTCCGTTATCGCCGTTGACCCAGCCGTACTGCACGCCGAAATCGGCCAGCACCGCGTTCACGCGGCCATTGGCCAGGTCGGCCCAGGCTTCTTCCTGCGTCGGATAGGCCTTCAGCTCGGCGTCGGGATAGGTCTTCTCGACGAATTCCGCCGCGATGGTGCCCTGCTGAACGCCGATCGCCTTGCCGGCCGTGGTCGCAGCGGAGAAGTCGGAATCCTTCGGCGCGACGAAGGTGAGCGAGTTCGTGTAATAGGGATTGCTGAAATCGACCTGCTGCTTGCGCTCATCCGTGATCGACATGGACGCGACCAGCGCATCGAACTTGCCGGCCTGCAGGGCGGGAATGATGCCGTCCCAGTCCTGCGTGACGAATTCGCACTTGACCTTCATCTCCTCGCAAAGCGCGTTCGCGATATCGACGTCGAAGCCTTCGAGCTTGCCGTCCGAGGTCAGGCCGTTGAAGGGCGGGTAGGCGCCTTCGGTGCCGATCTTCAGGGTCTCCTGCGCCTGCGCCGCACCGATCGCGATCATCGCGACGGCCGCTCCAAGGGCAAGTGATTTCACAATACGCATAATGTTCCTCTCTGTTGACTGCCGGGCTCAACGCGCCCGCGGGCGGAGGTTCTCCGCCCCGCTGTCCCGATATTCCCATTGTTTCGCGACGGAATACAACAGCAAATCAACGGCTTTGCCCAACCTGTCGCAGCGGCCCTATCCGGGGTCGGGAGACAGATCGACGTCGAAATACTTGTCGTTGATTTCCTTGAATTTTCCGCTTGCGCGGATTGCCGTGATGGCGGCGTCCAAGTCGGCGCGAAGCGGATCGCCCTTGCGCACCGCGATGCCGGCTCCCTCGCCGTGAATTTCCGGCACCAACGCGACCGTCCCGATCAGCTTGCAGCAGCCGCCCTGCGGCGAGGCCAGATAGTTCTGGAGCACGATCAGGTCGTCATTGACCGCATCGACGCGCCCGCTCGCCAAATCCGCCAGCATATCCTCGATCGTGCCGTAGGCTTTCGCCTTGCTGGCCGGCAGCAGCGTCTCGACATAGTTGGCGTAGACGCTCGAACCCTGGACGCCGATCGTCTTTCCGTCGAGATCCGACGCCGAGACGCCGGCGAGGGGGCTGGACTTCAGCGCAACGAAGGCGGCGGGTGTCCGGTAGTAGGGCTGCGTGAAGTCGACCTGCTTCTTCCGCTCCTCGGTGATGAACATGGAGGCGACCGCCGCGTCGAACTTTCCCGCCTGCAGGGCCGGGATCATGCCGTCCCAATCCTGAACGACCCATTCGCATGTCGCCTTCAGCTCGGTGCAGAGCGCATTGCCGATGTCGATGTCGAAGCCGGCCAGCTTGCCGTCGGGCATCAGATTGTTGAAGGGCGGGTAGGCGCCTTCCGTGCCGAATTTCAGCACGCGCTCCTGCGCGGCGGCCGGAAAAGCGGACAGGAGGGCGACGATCAGAAAAAGGGTTCGCATCGGCGCTTCTCTAGCGCCGCAACCCCATCCGTTCCACAACGAAATCGGCGATGGCTGCGACGTCGTCCAGATCGAAGACCGGCAGATGCGACTCCGCCGCATGGTCGGCGGCGATCGCGACGATGTTCGGGTCGCCGTCGCTCAGCGGCTCTCGGTTCTTCGCGCCCATCCTGCGCGCCTCGATCTTCGTGTGCGGCTCGCGCTTGTAGCCCTCGACGAGCACGAGATCGCAGGGCGCGAGCCGGTCGAGGATCGTGTCGAGCGACGGCTCCTGCTCGTCGCGCAGTTCGTGCATCAGCGCCCAGCGATTGCCGGACACGATGGCGACCTCCGACGCGCCGGCTACGCGATGGCGGAAACTGTCCGTGCCTTCCTTGTCGATGTCGAAATGGTGGTGGGCATGCTTGACGGTCGAGATGCGCCAGCCGCGCGCCGTCAATTCCGCCACCAGGCGCTCGGTCAGGGTCGTCTTGCCCGAATTCTTCCAGCCGGTGATGCCGAACACGCGCTGGCTCATGGAGCGTGCCCCAGTCTGGCCTCGGCGATGCGCAGGTCGTCCGGCGTGTTGACGTTGAAGAACGGATCGCCGCCGTCGTCGGCGAAGTCCACTTCGACCATGTCGAGCCGCGCGAGGAAATCGACCACCCGCCGCGACTGGCCGACGGCGAGAAAGGCGCGCAGGCTCTTCGCCGCCGAGACCGGCCACAATGCGCATGTCGGATGCAGCCGGCCCGCGGAGCGCGCCACCGGCGTTTTCTGCGCGCGGGCGCGGTCGGACAGTCTTGCGACGTAGTCGGTCGGGAAGAAGGGCGAGTCGACGGGAATTGTCGCGACCCGCTCCGCGCCGGCGGAGCGCGCCCATTCCATCGCTTCCAGCACGCCGGCGAGCGGCCCCTGGAAATCCGGCAGCGTGTCGCCGAGGACAGGCACACCGCGCGCGACGAGCGTCGGCAACTCGACATTGGCGCTGACCGCGACCTGCGCCACCTGCGGCGCCAGCCGGGCCAGCGCAATGTCCACGAGCATGGCGCCGGCGAGCCGGATCGTCGCCTTGTCCGCCCCCATGCGGGTCGAGCGCCCGCCTGCCAGCACGACGCCGGCGATCATTCGAGTTCGCCGATTTCGGCTGCGCGGCGGAACACGACGAAAGTCGCGAGCACGCTCGCCACCGCTGACACGAGGCAGACGATGAGCAGGGGATAGGGACCGGTATCCGGACCGAGCAGCGATGAAGCCAGCGCCGCCGCCGCTGCTCCGCCAGCGACCATCAGCGCGCCGCCGAGACCGGACGCCGAGCCTGCGAGGTGGGGGCGGACGCTGACGATGCCGGTGTTGGCGCTCGGCAGGGTCATGCCGTTGCCGACGCCGACGATCGCCGCCGGCAGGAACAGCCAGAGCGGGTTCATCGGCATGATCGGGTAGAGCACCGTCGCCGCCAGCATACCTATGACGCCGACCACCGTGCCGGCCATCATCATCCAGTTCATGCCCAATCTTTTCGAAAAGCGGCCGGACAGGAAGTTGCCGAGCATGTAGCCGAACGAGACGAAGATGAAATAGAAGCCATATTGCGACGGCGACAGATGCAGCATCTCGGACGAGACATAGGGGCCGCCGCCCAGGAACGCGAAGAAGACGGCGGACGAGAAGGTCGCGGTCGCGGTATAGCCCCAGAAGCGGGGCGAGCTCAGAAGCTCCGGATAGGTCTGGAACTGCCCTCTGATCGAGCTGGTCGGGTGGACGTTCGTCTCGGCCAGGTCGAGCCAGATGATCACGGTCACGATCACGCCGAACGCCAGCGCCAGCCAGAAGCTCGCCTGCCAGCCGAAATGTTCGTCCAGGTAGCCGCCGATGAACGGCGCGATCATCGGTCCAAGGCTCATGCCCATCGTGACATAGGCGAGCTTGGTCGCGGCGTCCTCGGTGGCGGTCGTGTCCCGGATGATCGCCCTCGACAGCACCAGTCCTCCGGCGCTGGCCGACTGGGCCAGGCGGCAGATGAGAAGCATCTGAAAATCCTGCGCAGCCAGCGCGCCGAGGGTAGAAAGGCAGAACAGGACGAAGCAGATGAGCAGGATCGGGCGGCGGCCGTAGCGGTCGGACAGCGGCCCGACGATCAGTTGCATCACCGCCAGCGCCACCATGTAGAGCGACAGCAGAAGCTGGATTAGGGAATAGTCGACCTGGAAGTGCCGCGCCATGGCCGGCAGCGACGGCAGGAAGATGTTGAGCACGAACGGCCCGACCGACGCCATCAGGATGAGCGTCGCCAGACGCGGGGAGGGCGGCAGGGCGATGTTGCGCGCGTCCATGGTCAGGCCCTGTCGCCGGTGCTGGGTGTGGCGATCGCCTCGGCGGCCGGCCGCGCGCGGCCGACGACGCGTTCGCGGTAGAGCATGTAGAGGCCGGACGCCACGACGATGCCGGCGCCGGTCAGCATCATCGGGTCGGGCAGGGTCGCGAAGACGAGATAGCCGGCCGCGATTGCCCAGATCAGCGAGACATAGCGGAACGGCGCGACGAAGGAGATGTCGCCGACGCGCATCGACTGGATGATCGCCTGGTAGCCCACCAGCACGAACACGGCTGCTCCCGCCAGTTGCAGCAGCATTTCGCCGGTCAGCGGGATCCAGCCGCCGCTGAGCGGCACGATCAGGCCGCCGAACAGCGCAACCGAGCCGGCGGTCAGCAGCGAGACGAAACCGGTCGGCACGTCCGCCGGGATGCGCCGCGTGGCGAGATCGCGGAACGCGCAGCACAGCACGCAGGCGAGCACATAAAGCGAGAAGATGCTGAAACCCTCGAGCCCCGGCCGCACGATGATCAGCACGCCGATGAAGCCGACGACGATCGCCGCCCAGCGGCGCGGCCCGACATATTCGCCGAAGAACAGCGCCGCGCACATGGTGATCACAAGCGGGAGCGCCTGGAATACGGCGGAAACATTGGCGAGCGGCAGGTGCGACAGCGCGATCAGGAAGAAGGTCGTGCCGCCGAGCTCGCCGACGATGCGGGCCAGAACGGCCGGGCTCCTTATCGCGCCGGGCGGAGGCATCTGGCGCAGCCGCCAGACGAGAATGGCCATCAGAACAGTCGCGAACAGGCCGCGGATGAACATGATCTGGCCGATGCCGAGCGTCGACGAGACAAGTTTCACCAAGGTGTCGTTCGTCGTGAACGCCGCCTGTGAAATCGCCATGAACAGCGCGCCGCGCATGTTTGGTGTGAGGGCCACTGGAAACCGGACGGTGGGAGCAAATCGTCACGCCGGTCTATCAGCCGAGATCGAATTGGCAACCGCAAACAACTGGTCCAGTCCGACCGGTGGGCCGGCCGGACGCCGCCATCTGCCGAAGAGGGTTGCCGGTCGCCGGATTATTCCGGCGTCAGCGTTTCCGTTCCCGTGCCGCCCTGGCCCGCGATCGTCCAGAGCCCTTCCATCGAACCGTCGTCATTGACCTTGTAGATGACCAGCCCCACCGAATTGCCCATGACATAGGCGGCTGCGAACGCGTCGCCGTTGCGGCTGCAAATGCCGTTCGACACGTTCGGCGTCTTCCAGACGATCTCGCATGTCGTGTCACTGGTCAGCGTGATCTCGGCTTCGCCCCCATAGGTGGAGCCATTGTGATTGGTCCCCTCGACGGTATAGGTGCCGCCGATCGACTGCGCCTGTGCCGACCCCGCGAGCGCAAGGGCCAGGACCGCGCCTGCAACAAAAGCCTTCATGAAAATCCCCCGAAGGGCGGGAAATCCGCCCTGCGAGGAGATTATTGACGTTGCGGCATGTTGTAAATCGCCGGCCGTGTCAGGGGCCTTCGAGCGATCCTGCGATGGCGCCGACCAGCGGATCGTATTCGGCCTTTCGCGCCTTGGGATATTTGATGAGCACGGCGTGCAGCACGTCGTTCGCGCCGTATTCGAAGCGGTGGTAGAAAACGTCGCCGTCCTCGGTGCCCGACACCACCACCCAATCCTTGCCGGTCCGTTTGTAGGTGGCTTCGAAATCGCCGCGCTCGCCCGGATCGGCGATGCTGTCCGCCAGTTCGGCGGGCGACTGGCCGGCGGCGTTGTTCATGCCATAGACGGCGATCGAGCCGCCGTCGGGCGCGACGAAGGTCGCGCCGTCGCTGTTGTCCGGCGGCTCCATCTGCTGCCGGAAGATGCCGGCGGGGAACGAGACGCTTGTACCGAAACGGGCGTTCGTGTAGGTGATCGTGTCGGCATAGGCGGGGAGGGTGGCGACCCAGGCCGCAGCCGCCAGCAGAGCTGCCGCGGCTTTCCTCATCCGCCGGTGACGCTCATGTGGCGCGAGACGGCGGGACGCCGCGTGGCGCGGTCGATCACGAAATCATGCCCCTTCGGCTTGCGCCCGATCGCCTGGTCGATCGCCCGCGACAGCAGCTCGTTGCCTTCCGAGGCCCGGAGCGGCGCGCGCAGGTCGGCGGCATCCTCCTGGCCGAGGCACATATAGAGCGTGCCCGTGCAGGTGATGCGCACGCGATTGCAGCTTTCGCAGAAATTATGGGTCATCGGCGTGATGAAGCCGAGCCGTCCGCCAGTCTCCGCAACCTCGACGTAACGCGCCGGGCCGCCGGTCTTGTAGGGAATGTCGGTCAGCTTGAACTGCCGTTCGAGATCGGCGCGCATCAGCGACAGGGGCAGGTATTGATCCGTGCGGTCGGCATCGATCTCGCCGAGCGGCATCGTCTCGATCAGCGTCAGGTCCATGCCGCGCCCGTGCGCCCAGCGCATCAGCTCGGGGATTTCCCGATCGTTGAAATCTTTCAGAGCGACCGCGTTCAGCTTGATTTTCAGGCCCGCCGCCTGCGCCGCGTCGAGGCCCTCGAGCACCTTCGCCAGATTGCCCCAGCGCGTGACGGCGCGGAATTTTTCCGGGTCCAGCGTATCGAGCGAGACGTTGATGCGCTTCACGCCGCAATCGGCCAGTTCGGCCGCGAACCGCGACAATTGCGAGCCGTTGGTCGTCAGCGTCAGTTCTTCGAGCGCGCCCGTATCGAGATGGCGCGACAATTGCCGCACCAGATGTATGACGTTCTTGCGCACCAGCGGCTCGCCGCCGGTCAGGCGCAGCTTCCTCACGCCCTTCTCGATGAAGACGGTGCACAGCCGCTCGAGTTCCTCCAGCGACAGCAGGTCCTTCTTGGGCAGAAAGGCCATGTCCTCGGCCATGCAATAGGTGCAGCGGAAATCGCAGCGGTCGGTCACCGACACGCGCAGATAGGTGATCGACCGTCCGAACGGGTCGATCATTGGGGCCGATGGGTTGACTGCCAGCATTTTTCTTCGGTCGTTTCCGCGAACGGCGTGTCAGCCGCCTTGACCGCAATGTCATATACCGACGGAGCGCATTCAAGGCGGACGGACGCGCCATTTGGTATCATGTTGGAGAATTGCCGCCAAATCATGCCCGAATGCGGCATTTGCCGGCTTCCCTTGGCCGGCTCGCCGTCGTAGCCAAGGACCATGACCGCTCCGACCGAACTGCGCGTCTCGAAGGACCGCAAGCTCATGACCGTCACGTTTCCGGCGCATGCGCCGGTGGAACTGCCGGCGGAACTGTTGCGCGTGGTGTCTCCGTCAGCGGAGGTGCAGGGCCACTCGCCGGAGCAGCGGGTAACCGTTCCCGGCAAGCGCAATGTCGCGATTTCGCAAATCCTCCCGACCGGCAACTATGCCGTGCGGATCGTCTTCGACGATGGCCACGACACCGGTATTTTCACCTGGGACTATCTGCACCGGCTGACCCACGAGAAGGCCGAGATGTGGCAGTCCTACCTCGATGAACTGGCGGCCAAGGGACTGTCGCGCGGATGAGCGCGACGCCGGTCATCTACATCCTCGCGGCGCTGGCCGAGATCGCCGGCTGTTATGCCTTCTGGGCCTGGCTGAAGCTCGACAAGCCGGCGCTGTGGCTCGTGCCGGGTATCGCCAGCCTTATCGCATTCGCCTGGCTGCTCACGCTGATCCCGAGCGAGGCCGCCGGCCGCGCCTACGCCGCCTATGGCGGCATCTACATCGTCGCCTCGCTGACGTGGATGTGGCTGGTCGAGCGCGCCGCGCCTGACCGCTACGACATTGCCGGAGCCGCGCTGTGCCTTGCGGGCGCGGCCGTCATAATCGCCGGACCGCGCTGACTATTCCTCACCCTTCAGCATCTCCGACACGCGGCGCATGACGTCGCCCATCGAATCGCATTGGGCCGGGGTCGACTGGCTCATCACCCGGTCGATGAGCGCCGAATAGGCTTTCAGCGCCTCGCGCAGCTTCGCCTCGCCCGCGGGCGTCAGATAAAGGCGCAGAACGCGCTTGTCCTTCTCGTCGCCCTCGCGGCGGATCAGCCCCTGCTCCTCCAGTTGAGGCAGCAGCATGGTGACGTTCGACCGTCCGACCAGCAGTTTTTGCGCGATATCGTTCTGCGACGCGCCGGGATGCCGCAGCAGGTTCATCATCAGGTCGAGCTGGACGATCTTCAGGTCGAACGGCTCCAGCGCCTTCGCCAGCGCGCGCGTGATCGCCTTCTCGGCCTGCACAACCGCGATCCAGTTGCGGAAGCGCGGATTATCCCAGGGCAGCTCTTGCAATTTGTTCATGATTGAACAATAATGTTCATGTTTGAACAATCCATGTGGAGATGCATATATGGCATCCTTCGGTCTGAAAATCACCCGCGGCCTCTTTCGCATGATCGATCCCGTCGCGCCAAGACTTGCGGGCCGCATCGCCTTCGAACTCTTTTGCCGGACAAGCTCTCCCGACGACATGTCGCCAGGCGAGACCCGCGCCGTCGCGCAGGCAGCCGGCTTCATGGCGGAAGCGCGCCGGCACACATTGTCGGTCGGCCGCCTGCGCGTCGCAGCGCATGATTTCCGCCCGGCGTCCGGCCGCTATTCGCGCACCGTGCTGGTCATCCATGGCTGGCGCTCGCGCACCGAGCACATGCGCCATCTGATCGATGGCTTCCGCAACGCCGGCGCGCGCGTCATCGCGCTCGACCTGCCAGGCCATGGCGGCTCCAGCGGACGCCGGCTCAATATGGCGAACGCGGTCGCCGCGGCGCAGGCGGCCGACACCTGGTTCGGTCCGTTCGAGGCGATCGTCGGCCATTCCTTCGGCGGGGCGGTCGCGGTCAACGCGGCAGTCGGTTCGGTCAAGGATATCCCGGCCGTGCGCGCCGAGCGCCTGGTCCTCATCGCGGCTCCAAGCTCGATGCCGATGGTGTTCGAGGATTTCGGCCGCTTCCTCAATCTTGGGCCGCGCGCGCAGACCGCCATTGCCGATCTTGTTCAGCGCATCGCCGGCCAACCGCTCTCGGCCTATGTCGGCCGCGACCAGTTGGCGGCCAACCCGATCGAGACGCTGGTGCTGCACGCCGCCGACGACAAGGAGGTCTCGCCCGTTCATGCGCAGGGTCTGGCGGAAGCGGGAGGCCATGTCGATCTGCACTGGGTCAACGGCCTTGGCCACCGCCGTATCATCGCCGACCCTTCGGTCGTGGTGCAGGCAGTCGATTTCACGCTGTGCGATGTCGTCGAGGCGGCGGAGGTCAACCCGAGGCGCAGCGCACGCAAGCCGGCATGAGCCTCACGCAACGAAACGGCCTGTTCTCCGTTTTCACCTGGAAGACGGAGGACGCCCATGAACAAGAAGATCGAGCGGAAGAAGGAAGACAATGCGGAGCGCCGGCGTGTCCAGCGTCCCGAGAATGGCGGCAAGACCGGCAAAACGCAGTGGCGGCCGCCGCGTCAGGACCAGCAGCCCGGCAGTCTGCCGCAATGGAGCACCGACCGCGACAATGATCCTGATGGCGGCCGCGTCGGCCGGTAGCGTGCAGAGCCGGCTGTTGCCCGTCGGCTTCACTTTTCCTTGAATGAGCCCAAGCTTTGAGGCCGGGGCTTCGCCAAATCGGGCGAAGCCACTATAGTCCCGTCTGCATGTTCGGGCGGGACTGCCAATACGCGGCGAATCGAGGAGAGGACTATCTTGAGCAACAAGCGCGCCGGTTTTCGTCGCCGGGTGGGTGCGGTGGCCCTCGGATTCGCCACGATTTTCGTCAGCGTGGAGCAAAGCCACGCGCAAAGCCTGTTCGAATATCTCTTCGGCGGCGGCATCAGCCCGAATGAGGAATATCGTCGGGATCGCGAGCGCCGGCGTCAGCAGCAGAACGCTTGGCCGGAGGAGTGGCGCGAGGGCGCTGGCCAGCCGAAGGCCAAGCCGAAACCGATCGCGAAAGTATCAGCTCCCGCATATTACACCTATCGCGCCGATGCTCTCGTTCCGGTCAAGGTTCCGGTCGTACAGTCGGCTGCCGCTCCGGGCGCATTGCCTCAGCTTGTGCTCGACGGCGTCCGTTTCGACGAGGCGATGGCATCGGCTTCGGATTTCCAGTTGTCGGGCGAGAAGGACGTCAGCGAGGCGATCGCCAAGCATTATGCCGCCGATCCCCGCTTCGTGTGGGTGTCGGGCTACAGCATCAACGGCCGCGCCGAACAGGCGCTGCGAGTTCTGGCAGACGCGGCGAGCCACGGCCTCGACCCGGCGGACTATGCGGTTTCGGTGCCGGCGAAATCCTTCTCGATGGACAATATGACGGCCCGCCAGAAGGAGCTCGCCGAGTTCGAGCTGGCTCTGTCGGCCCGGGTGCTGCGCTATGTTCGCGACGCCGAGCGTGGCCGCATCGATCCGAACCGCATCTCCGGCTATCACGATTTCGCGCCGAAGCCGCTCGATCTCGCGGGCGAGCTTGGCAAGCTGTCGCGCACCTACGATGTCGCGGTCCTGCTCGAATCGCATCACCCGCAGAACCGTGAATACCAGCAGCTGCGTGTCGAGCTCGAGGCGCTGCGGGCCAGCGCGGAAAACGACATCGTCGTCGATCCGAAACTGCTCCTGAAACCGGGCGAGACCAGCGCCGAGCTGCCGAAGCTGATCGCCCTGATCGAGCGCAAGGCGACGCCCGAATACGCGACGAAACACGCCGTCCTGCTGGCGCTGTCGCGCAATTCCGAGGTCTATGCCAAGGAGATGGTGCCGCTGATCAAGGAGGCGCAGGAGGCCAATGGCCTGAAGGGCGACGGCGTCATCGGGCCGCGCACTGTCCAGGTCTTTGCCGGCGTCTCCAAGGCCGACCGGATCGAAAAGGTCGAGGTCGCGCTGGAGCAATTGCGCTGGCTGCCGTCCGATCTCGGCGCGCGCCGCGTCTTCATCAACCAGCCTGCCTACACCGCAACCTATTACGAGAACGGCCAGGAAAAGCTGTCGATGCGCACCGTCATCGGCAAGGTGTCGAACCAGACCAGCTTCTTCCAGGACGTCATCGAGCGCGTCGAATACAATCCGTACTGGGGCGTGCCGCAGTCGATCATCGTCAACGAGATGCTGCCGAGATTGCAGCGCGATCCGGGCTATCTCGACCGGGCCGGCTATCAGGTGACCGATTCGAAGGGCAAGCGGATTCCGTCATCGTCCATCAACTGGAGCGCCTATGGTGGCAAGGTGCCGTTCAACGTGCGTCAGGAACCGAGCGAGGCCAATGCGCTCGGCGAACTGAAGATCCTCTTCCCGAACAAGCACGCCATCTACATGCACGACACGCCGCAGAAGGCGCTGTTCGACCGTGACAGCCGCGCCTTCAGCCATGGCTGCGTGCGCCTGTCAAAACCCCGCGAAATGGCGGCGGCCGTGCTCGGCAAGGATGTCGACTATATCAAGAAGAAGCTCGCGGCCGGTCATTCGGGCGAGGCGGTGCCGGGCCAGATACCTGTCTATGTCGCCTATTTCACCGCTTGGCCCGATCAGGCGGGAACGGTGCAGTTCTTCAACGACGTCTACAGCCGCGACGAGCGGGTGACCGCTGCGTTCGAGGCGACGGAGGCGGTGCGGGCGCCAGCGTCCTGAACCCGGCGGCGTGATGCGGCGAATGGTTGCGCCGTCTGGCCGTCCGGGCGGTTGACGAGGACGGGGACCTCGCACTATATCCGCGCCCAGCCGGGAGCCGCGTCTCCCTGGCGGGCGATTAGCTCAGCGGGAGAGCACACCCTTCACACGGGTGGGGTCGTAGGTTCAATCCCTACATCGCCCACCATTTTTCTTTGGCTACGCCCTCGACATTTCTCTGTTGGACCTGTGCTCAAGCGGCGTCAGAGTGTCCGCGCGCCGTGACAGACAGGCGAAGCCCCATAGCGTCCAGAACCGACGCGATCGTCGAAAGGGAAGGGTTGCCGCTTTCGCTCAGCGCCTTGTAGAGGCTTTCACGCGACATCCCGGTCTTCTTGGCGATTTCGGTCATCCCACGTGAGCGGGCCACATCGCCAAGCGCTTTGCAGAGAAAAGGCAGGTCGCCTTCTTCCATGACCGCATCGAGATAAGCGACGATATCCTCTTCAGAGTTGAGGTGTTCGGCGACATCCCATTTTTTTGTCGTGACAGCCAATTTACACTTCCTTCGAGATTTCCAGCGCCCGCCTGATGTCGCGGTCCTGACTGCTTTTGTCGCCACCGCATAAAAGTAAGATCAACGTCTTGCCGCGCTGGACAAAGTAGATGCGGTATCCTTGGCCGTAGTCGATACGGAGCTCGCCAATGCCATGGAAGAATTTGGCATCGCCGAGATTGCCGAACTCGACGCGGCTGATGCGGGCCTGGATACGAGCCTTCGCCGTCCGGTCTCGGAGTCCTTCGAACCACGCATCGAAAATACTGGTCGTCAGGACTTCGATCATAAATATACGTATCCTATAGGATACGAAATGGCAATGCTCGCCTTTGGCCGATCACTCTAACTACGCACCGGCGACAGCAGTCGTTCCGCCAGTGCCACCGTCAGTTCGGCATAATCCGAAATCACTTTGCTGGGTTCGAATTCCCGCACATGGCGGTCGGTATAGCCGAAATCGACGGCGACCACCGGGATGCCCGCTGCCTTCGCCGCATCGATGTCCGCATGCGAATCGCCGACCATGATGGCGCGGTCGGGATCGCCGCCGGCCATACGGATCGTCTCGGTCAGGTGGCGCGGGTCGGGCTTGCGGAACGCAAACGTGTCCTGGCCGCAGATCGCGGCAAATTCCTGTTCGAGGCCCATCGCCGACATCAGCGCCTTCGCCAGCCGCTCGGTCTTGTTGGTGCAGATCGCGAAGATGTAGCCGGCCGCCCTGAAGCGCGCCATCAGTTCCGCCGCGCCGGGAAACAGGATCGACTGGCCGGGGATGTTGTCGGTGTAGTGTTTGAGGAAAAGGTCGAGCAGCCGCGCCAGTTCCTCCGACGGCAGTGGCCGGTTCTGCCCCAGAAAAGCGCGCTCGATCATGACGCGCCCGCCGAAGCCGAGATGGGGGCGGTGGGCGACCGGATCGACGGCGGCGAGCCCGCCGTCGACCAGCGCATGGTTCAGCGCCGCCAGCAGGTCCGGGGCCGTGTCGACAAGCGTGCCGTCGAGGTCGAAGACGATGATCGGTTTCAGCGGTTCCATGGCGCGGGCTTAACTTCGCCGCGACCGGGGCGCAACCGCTTGCTCCCGGACGCAGACGTGCTAGGAGGCCGCATGGATGCAAGAGCGCTGAAGATCGAGGCCGCACGGACGGCGCTGGGCTATGTCGAGGACGGAATGCGGCTCGGCATCGGCACGGGCTCGACCGCCGAGGAGTTCGTGCGGCTGCTCGCCGTCAAGGTCGGCGAGGGCCTTGGCGTCATCGGCGTACCGACGTCGGAGCGCACGGCTGCGCTCTGCGCCGAGCTCGGCGTGATGCTGTCCACGCTCGACGATACGCCGGAGCTCGACCTCACCGTCGATGGGGCCGACGAGATCGATCCGGCGCTGTCGTTGATCAAGGGCGGGGGCGGGGCGCTGTTGCGCGAAAAGATCGTCGCCGCGGCGTCGGCGCGCATGATCGTCATCGCCGACGAGACCAAGCTCGTGCCGACGCTCGGCCGTTTTCCGCTGCCGATCGAGGTCAACCGTTTCGGCTTGCGGGCGACCGAGATCGCAATCGCGAAAGGCGCCGGCGGGCTCGGCCTTGACGGGCCGCTCAAATTGAGGATGACGGGCGCGGAACCATTTGTTACAGACGGCGGCCATCTCATTCTCGATGCATCTTTTGGCCGCATTCCGGACGCAAGAGCGCTGTCCGATGTGCTGCACGCCATACCGGGCGTCGTCGAGCATGGTCTGTTTCTGGGGCTGGCGGGCCTCGCCGTCGTCGCAGGGCCCAACGGGGTCCGCACGGTTTCGGCGGTTCGCTGAACAAGGAGTTTGATACCGCATGGTTGCCTTCAACCACCGTTCCTTTCTCGCTGCCGTCGCATTGTCGGGCGCCGCGCTCGTCGCCGGCCTGACGGCGGCGTCGGCGCAGGAGATCGCCGAGTCGCATATCAAGGCCGCGCGCGCCGCCATCACCTCGATCCACGCGACCGACTCGATGGATTCGATCCTGCCGCAGGCCAACGTGCTGCTGAAGCAGGAACTCATCCAGAAGAACCCCGACCGCGAGGCCGACATCATCACCATGACGGACGAGGAGACGATCAAGCTCGCGGCGCGGCGCGGCGACCTGGAAAAGGAAGTCGCGATCGCATTTGCCCGCGCCTTCACCGAGCAGGAGCTGACCGAGATCGCAAACTTCCACAATTCGCCGGCCGGCAAGAAATTCCTGGCCGACAGCCCGATCGTCGGCCGCGAGGTCGAGAAGGCCGTCAATATTTGGCAACTCGGCATCGCCCGCGACCTGTCCGAGGCTGTCGCCAAGCGTCTTGCCGAGACTGCGCCGGCGCAGGCTCCCGCGCCGGAGGCAGCGCCAGCGGACGCTCCGGCTCAGCCGGCCGCGCCGGCCTTGAAGCCGCCAGCGAACTGATCTGACCCTCATACGGCCCGTTTGGAAAAGCCCGGTTCGCCGGGCTTTTCTTTTTGGCCCCGAAGGCCTACCTGCGATCAGCATCTCGGAAAGGCCGGCACATGGCGCGTTACGACTATGACCTCTTCGTCATTGGCGGCGGTTCAGGCGGTGTGCGCGCGGCGCGCGTGTCGGCCAGTCTGGGCAGACGAGTCGGCATAGCGGAGGAATACCGCTTCGGCGGCACCTGCGTGATCCGCGGCTGCGTGCCGAAAAAGCTGTTCGTCTACGCCTCGCAGTTTTCCGAACACTTCGAAGATGCCGCCGGCTATGGCTGGACGGTCGGCGACACCTCCTTCGACTGGCCGACCCTGATCGCCAACAAGGACAAGGAGATCGCCCGCCTCGAGGAGGTCTACCGCTCCGGCGTCAAGCGCGCGCACGGCGAGACGTTCCAGAGCCGCGCGGTGCTCGAGGGGCCGCACGAAATCCGGCTGATCGAGGAGGACCGCGTCGTCACCGCCGGGACCATCCTCGTCGCGACGGGTGGCCGGCCCAATCCGCACGTGTCGCTGCCCGGCCACGAATTGTGCATCGTCTCCGACAATGCCTTCCACCTGACCGAACTGCCGAAGTCGATCGTGATCGCCGGCGGCGGCTACATCGCCGTGGAGTTCGCCGGCATTTTCCACGGGCTTGGCGTCGAGACGACGCTCGTCTATCGCGGCAAGGAAATCCTTCAGCGCTTCGACGGCGACCTGCGGCACATGCTGCATGAAACGATGGAAAAGAAAGGCGTACGAATCCTTTGCGAGACGATGTTCGAGAAGGTTGTGAAGCGGGCCGACGGCCGGCTCGACGCGACCTTGTCCTCGGGCGAGGTGCTGACCGCAGATCAGGTGATGCTGGCGCTCGGCCGCATGCCGAACACCGAACGGCTCGGCCTGGAGAACGCCGGCGTCGAGATGGGGCCGCAGGGCGAGATCATCGTCGACGATTATTCGCGGACGAATGTCCCTCACATCTACGCGGTCGGCGACGTCACCAATCGCTTACAACTGACGCCGGTGGCGATCCATGAGGCGATGTGTTTCGTCGATACCGTTTTCAAAGGCACACCGACGAAGCCCGACCACGAAATGGTCGCCACCGCGGTCTTCTCCCAGCCGGAAATCGGCACGGTCGGCCTGTCGGAGGAGGCGGCCGCGAAGCGCTACGACGAGGTCGAGATCTACCGCGCCGCTTTCCGCCCAATGCGCAACATCCTGCCCGACCGAGCCGAGAAGATGCTGACCAAGCTCGTGGTCGACGCGAAGTCGCGGGTCGTCGTCGGGGCGCACATCCTCGGCCCCGACGCGGGCGAGATGGCGCAGCTTCTCGGCATCGCGCTCAAGGCGAAGCTGACCAAGGACGATTTCGACCGCACCATGGCGGTTCATCCGACGGCGGCGGAGGAACTGGTGACCATGTATCAGCCGAGCTACCGCCTGAAGGACGGCGAGCGGGTCGGCTGACCGTCATTCCTTATGCCTCTCGCGCATAGCGCCCCGGAGGGACGCCGACATGCCGGCTGAACGCGGTGCTGAAGGCGCTGGCCGACCCATATCCGATCCGCTCGGCGATCTCGGCCAGGCTCGTCCCGCCACGTCGCAGCAGGTCCTTGGCAAGCGCCATACGCCAGCGGATCAGATATTCCATCGGCGCGAGGCCGACCGCGCGGGTGAACCGGTCGAAGAAGGCCGACCGGGACAGCGATGCCCGCTCCGCCAGCGTTTCTATCGTCCATGGACGCGCCGGCTCGGCATGCATGTCGCGCATGGCCGTCGCCAACCTTGCGTCGCCGAGGCCGCGCAGCAGCCCGGGCGGCGCGCCATCGCCTTGCATCGAGCGCAGCGCCTCGATCAACAGAAGCTCCACGAGGCGCGCCAGCGCGAAATCCCGACCCGCCTTGTGGCCTGACGCTTCCGATGCAACCAGCTTGACCAGCAGCGTCAGGCGCTCGGCTCCGCGAATATGAACCAGTCGCGGCAGCATGGACGCGAGCAGCCACTGGTCGTCTGGTGAACCTAGAGCGAAATAGCCGCCAAGCAACCGTACCTCCGGCTGCCCGTCGGCGTCGCCGTGGCGAACCTCCTCCTGAGGATCGGCCGCGGCCGCGCGGGAATCGACCAGCGTCGGACGTGGCGCGTCGAAGCTCGACACGGTGAAGCCGGGCGTGGCCGGAAGCAGGATGAAATCGCCGGCCTCCAGCCGCACCGGGTTCTCGCCGTCGACAGCCAGCAGGCAGCTTCCTTCGAGGACGGCGCAGAAGCTCGGATCGCCGAATTCCGAATAGCGCACGGCCCAACTGCCGGCGCCGGTGACGCTCTTGCCGAAGACGGTGCGCGGGCGAAGCACCGAGATAATGTTGGAAAGGGGGTCGATCATTTCCGGACTATAGATAAACGAATATGGACTTTCAATTATCGATCGTTCTGTTTTCCGCGCCTATCCTTTCGGCGTTCGACAAGGAAAGGACATCGACATGAACACCGTACTCATCACCGGCTGCTCCTCGGGCTATGGCCAGGAGACCGCCCGCCATTTCCATGCCAAGGGCTGGAACGTCATCGCCACCATGCGCACGCCGCACGACGGCGCGCTGCCGCGCTCGGAGCGAATGCGCATCCTTCCGCTCGACGTGACCGATGCGGACAGCATCGCCGCCGCCCTCAGGCAGGCCGGGCCCATCGACGCGCTGGTCAACAATGCCGGCATCGGCGTGGTCGGCGCGTTCGAGGCGACGCCGATGGCGCATGTGCGCAAGATATTCGAGACCAACACCTTCGGCGTCATGGCAATGACGCAGGCGGTCGTTCCGCAGATGCGCGAGCGTGGAGCGGGCGTCATCGTCAACGTCACGTCAAGCGTCACTCTGGCGCCGATGCCGCTCGCAGCCGCCTATACGGCCAGCAAGGCCGCCATCGAAGGTTTTACCGGCTCCCTCGGCCATGAACTCGCGGCGCTCGGCGTGCGGGTCAAGCTGGTCGAACCGGGCTATGGACCGTCGACCCGGTTCACGCAGAACACCGAATTGGATGTCGCGGACCTCATTCCCGAGCCCTATGCCGCGTTCGCCGCGCCGATCTTCGCGGGTTTCGCAAATCCGGAGATGGTCACGCGCGCGGCCGACGTCGCAGAGGCTGTCTGGCTTGCAGCCAACGACATGTCGGGGCAATTGCGCTTCCCCGCCGGTCCCGACGCGGTCGCGCTGGCGCAGGCCGTGTGAGGGCGGCCGGTCAGGCGGGTCTGCCCACCGTGGCGGGCCTGCCTTCCAGCAGCCAGCCCATGAAATCCGGCCACAGCGTCTGCGCGAAGCGCGAGCGGAAATAGCCGAGATGGCCGATCGGGCCGCCTGCATCGTCGGGCGAGACGAAGCGCAGTTCGACTGGCGCGTTCGAGTAATGCCGCATCAGCGAATTGATCGCGCGCGGTGTTCCCCACACATCGTCGGTCATGCCGAGCGCCAGAATAGGCGTGCGGACATTGGAGAAGCGCGCCGTCTCGGGGAATTTTGGGTCGTCGAAGAAGTAGTTGGGCATGGAGCACCAGCGAGCCCAGTCGCGCAGCACGGTCGAGGGAATCGGCTCGCCGACGCCGAAGCGGCGCGGGGTGTCGCGCATGACGAACGACAACGGCACGCCGAGACCCAGCATGCGCCATTTCGCGGCGCGGTCGTCCAGCCCGCCGAAATAGCCGGACATCGTCGCCACCATGCCGTAGCGCGTGAACCTGCCGGAGATGTCACACAGGCCGAGCGCCTGGCCGCCGTAGGACTGGCCGACACCGACCATTTTCCGGCCGGGCGAAACGGTGTCGAGCGCTGCCGCCGCCGCCGGCAGATCGAGCAATGCCCAATCCTTCATGCCGATGCGGCGGCGCCATTCGGCTGGCCGGCGGGAATCGCCGGTGCCGCGATAGTCGTAGACAAGCGCCGCGCGCGCTCCCGCAGCCACGCAGGCTCGCGCAAACGAGGCATAAAGGCCGCGCGGCACCGCCGTGGCGGACGAGATCAGCACCAACGGCCCGCCGCCCGGCCCTTCGAACAGGGTGCCGGCAAGCGGAAAGCCATCCGATGCGGCAAAGGATATGTCGCGCTGCGAGGGTTCGGCGGGAGCGGTGCGGAGGGCAGGGGCGGCTGACATGGCGCTTTCCGACAACATTTCGCGTACCCTAGCATTGACGTTAACGTCAAAGTCAATCGAGATTGTTCGAAGTTGAACAATTCTGAAGGAGAGTTTTTTCGCAGCGACGGCCGGAGTCGAAGACCGTACCGTCAGTTCGCCCGCGCCGTGGCCGTGGCGAGCCTGTCCTTCAGCCAGGCACATACCGTCGGATCGTCGGCCAGTTCGATTGCTTTCGTCCAGGCTTCGGCGGCGTCCGCCATATTGCCCATTCGCGCCGCCAGTTCCGCACGTGCTGCCCAGTAGGGCTGGTAGCCGGCAATGCGCCTGTCGGAGGCCAGCCGGTCGAGTTCTGCCAGGCCGGCAGTCGGCCCGTCGATCTCGGCCAGCGCCACGGCACGATTGATCGCGGCCACGGGCGAATCCGACAGGGCCATAAGGACGTCATAGGCAGCCAGAACGGCGGCCCAGTCGGTCGCGCCCGTCGCCCGGCGCGCGCAATGGATCGACTGGATCGCCGCCTCGATCTGGAAACGGCCGACGCCGGCAAGCGCGCTGGCGCGGGCAAGCAGCGTCTCCGCCTCGTCGATGAGCAGTCCGTTCCAGTCGGCCGGGTCCTGCTCTGACAGCGGAACATATCGGCCGCCGTCCCGCCGCGCGCTGCGTCTCGCCTCGACATAAAGCATCAGCGCGAGCAGGCCAGCGGGTTCGGCCTCGCCCGGCATTTGCGCCGTCACGACGCGGCCGAGCCAGATCGCCTCGGTCGCCAGGTCCCGCTTGGCCGGCTCGGAGCCGTCGGCATCGCTCCAGCCCGCGCCGAAAGCGGCGTAGATCGCGGCCAGCACGGCGTCGAGCCGCTCGGGCAATTCCTCCTGCTCCGGCACGCGAAACGGGATTCCGGCGTCGCGGATACGGGTCTTGGCGCGCACCAGCCGCTGGCTCATCGTCGCCGGCGGCACGAGAAACGCCGCCGCGATCGACGCCGCGTCCAGGCCGAGTATGGTTTGCAGGATCAGTGGCGCCCGCGCCGCCGGGTCGATGGCGGGGTGGGCGCATGCAAACATCAGACGCAACCGCTCGTCGGCGATCGTCTCGGGCGCGCCCTCCCGGCGTTCCGCGTCAATCATGGTCAGATGCTCCGTTGCAGCATCGGCGGTCGCACGACGCCGGATGGCGTCAGCCATGCGCCTGCGCGCCACGGTGAGCAGCCACGCGTCCGGCCTGTCCGGCACGCCGTCGCGCGGCCATTGCACAAGCGCCGTGGCGAAAGCCTCGGCCAACGCGTCCTCGGCCGCCGCAATGTCGCGCGAGCGGGCCGCGAGAAAGGCGACGAGCTTGCCATAGCTTTCGCGAGCCGCCCGTTCGGCGGCGGCTCGCGGGTCGCCTTGCATGACCGGTGTCAAAGACGTCAGTCTTGCTTTGCCCAGATCGGGCGCAGTTCGACGGTGCCGAAGGCTGTGCCGGGACATTTCCGCGCCCAGCCGAGCGCGTCGTCCAGATCCTTCGCCTCGATGATGTAATAGCCGCCGAGCTGTTCCTTGGTTTCGGCGAACGGGCCGTCCAGAACCTCGGTCTTGCCGTCGCGCATCCGCACCGTCGTCGCCAGCGAAGTCGGCTTCAGCCGGTCGCCCGCAATCCATGCGCCTGCCTTCTTCAGCGCGGCGTTGTAGGCGAGATAGCTCTCGTTCATGGCATAGGGCTCGTCCGTCGATGCGGGCGGCATCGCGTTCTCGTCCATGTGAATCAGCAGCATGTATTGCATTGTCTCGATCCTTGTTCCGTTGGCCGCATGATTGCCTGCCAAACGAATGTCGCGCCAGCATCGCGGATTTCGACAAGGTCCGAAATTTTTTCTGCGTGGAGGGACGGAAGCGAGCCGAGCAGCGGGCGGTCAGCCGGTGCGCTTTGCCCGCGCCAGCCCGTGCGCCACGAGCCGGTCTATGAGTTCCGGATAGGCGATGCCGCTCTCGGCCATCGCCTTGGGATACATGGAGATGTTGGTAAAGCCGGGAATGGTGTTGAGCTCGTTCAGCAGGATGCGGTGTTCGGCGGTGACGAAAAAGTCGACGCGGGCCATCCCGTCGCAGCCCACGGCGCGGAAAGCGGCCGCGGCGAGCGATCGCAGTTGGGCCTCTACCTTCTTTGGCAGCTTGGCCGGCACGATGATGGCCGCCCCGTCGGCATCGATATATTTGGCGTCATAGGTGTAGAAGCCGTGGCTTTCGGCCGGCGCGATCTCGCCGGGACGCGACACGAACAGGCTGCCGTCGGGGTTTTCGAGGACGGCCAGTTCGATCTCGCGGCCCTTGACGAATTCTTCCACCAGCAGCTTGCGATCGTGGCGGAATCCCTCTGCCAACGCCGCCTCGTAGCTTTTCCTGTCGGTCGCCTTGCTGACGCCGACCGACGAGCCTTGGCGGGCGGGTTTTATGAAGACCGGCGATCCGAGCTTTCTGGCGATGGCGGCATAGGCCGGCGCGTCGCCGTCGAGGATCGTGATGGAACTGGCGACCGGCACGCCTGCCTGGATCAGCAGGCGCTTGGCCAGGTCCTTGTCGAGCGCATTGGCCGATCCGGCGATGCCGCACCCGACGAAGGGCACGCCCATCGCCTCGGCCAGGCCCTGGACCGAGCCGTCCTCGCCGCCAAGACCGTGCAGGACGGGGAACAGGATATCGATCGGCGCAAAGTCGCGGGCGGCGCCATCGGCTGAAAGGGCCAGCAGCCTGCCGCGCCCGCCGCCCACCGGCAGCAATTGCGTGCCGGTATCGGGCGTCGCCGGCCGGTCGCCGTCGAAGCTGCTCTCGATCCAGCGGCCGTCGCGTGTGACGAAAACGGGAACGATATCGTAGCGCGCCGGATCGAGCGCCCGCAGGACATTGGTCCCCGACATGACTGAAACCTCGTGCTCGGACGAGCGCCCGCCAAAGAGCACGGCGATGCGCAACCTGTTCGTCGTGTCGGTCATTGGCGCTGCGATTCCCGTTGGTCGCACGCGGATCGCTTGAAAATCGCCGCCGCGCAAGGCGCATTCGAATGCCGCTGGCAAGACCAGAGCGCATCCTGTATAGCACCGCGACCCCGCAAAGGACGGGGCTTTTGGTGTTGCGGGCATATCCCGCTCATGATCTTGGGTGCAACAATGGCTAAATGGTCTCCGAACTCCTGGCGCGGCAAGCCGATCCAGCAGGTCCCGTCTTATCCGGACGCAACTGCTCTGGAAGCGGTGGAGAAGAACCTGTTTAGCTATCCGCCCCTCGTTTTTGCAGGTGAGGCGCGCAAGCTGAAGAAGCAGCTTGCAACCGTCGCTGCCGGAGACGCTTTCCTGCTTCAGGGTGGAGATTGTGCGGAGGCGTTCGCCGAGCACGGCGCGGACAACATCCGCGATTTCTTCCGCGTGTTCCTCCAGATGTCGGTGGTGCTCACCTTCGCCGGCTCGCAGCCGGTGGTGAAGGTCGGCCGCATCGCCGGCCAGTTCGCCAAGCCGCGCTCGTCCGACATCGAGACGAAGGGCGAGATATCGCTGCCGTCCTATCGCGGCGACATCATCAACGGCATCGACTTCGACGAGAAGAGCCGCATTCCCGATCCGGCCCGCCAGGAGATGGTGTACCGGCAGTCGGCGGCCACGCTCAACCTGCTGCGCGCCTTTGCGCAAGGCGGCTATGCCAGCCTGGAAAACGTGCACAAATGGATGATGGGTTTCGTCGCCGACAGCCCGCAGGGCGAACGCTACGAGGCGCTCGCCAACCGCATCACCGAGACCATGGAGTTCATGAAGGCGGTCGGCATCACATCGGAGACCAATTTCGCGCTGCGCGAGACCGATTTCTACACAAGCCACGAGGCGCTGCTGCTCGGCTATGAGGAGGCGCTGACCCGCGTCGATTCAACGTCCGGCGACTGGTACGCGACGTCGGGCCACATGATCTGGATCGGCGACCGCACGCGCCAGCCCGACCACGCCCATGTCGAATATTGCCGTGGCGTGAAGAACCCGCTGGGCCTGAAATGCGGTCCGTCGCTGACGCCGGACGGTCTCATCCAGTTGATCGACCTGCTCAATCCGGAGAACGAGCCGGGCCGCCTGACGCTGATCAACCGTTTCGGCTTCGACAAGGTCGGCGATCACCTGCCGAAGCTGATCCGCGCGGTGGAGAAGGAAGGGCGCAAGGTCGTCTGGTCGTGCGATCCGATGCACGGCAACACGATCACGGCCGCCGGCTACAAGACCCGGCCGTTCGACCGCATCCTGAAGGAAGTGCAGACCTTCTTCGAGGTGCATCGCGCCGAAGGCACGCATCCGGGCGGCATCCATGTCGAAATGACGGGCAAGAACGTCACCGAATGCACGGGCGGCGCGCGCGCCATCACGGCCGAGGAACTGCAGGACCGCTACCACACCCATTGCGATCCGCGCCTCAACGCCGACCAGGCGATCGAGCTCGCTTTCCTGGTCTCGGACCTTTTGAAGAAGGATCGTCAGGCGCCGGCCAAGAAAGCCGTCAACGGCTGATCGGCTCCGATCTGAAAAAGTGGACGGGCGCCTTTGGCGCCCGTTCGCGTTTCAGCTCCCGGTCTTGGGCGCGAACACCTCGATCGCGTCCGGCAGTACCTTGAAATGCGTCGGCGTCGAGGAGACGATCTCGCCATCGGCATTGACCGGCATTTCGTGATCCGTCTCCATGTCGAACTCGATGCAGCGCGCGGTGCGCACCTCGCTCCATGCTCTGGGAAATCGGGCTCCCGCAGATTGATGCTGGTAAGGTGGACTACAGATACCACTCGTATTCTTGCTTTGAGATCGTCTGCATGAAGGCGGCGAATTCCGCCTCCTTCACGCTGGCATAGATCGCCGGGTAATCCTCGCCGAGCCAGCGCGGCAGGATTTTCGCCGCGCGCAGCGCTTTCAGAGCGTCCCACAGCGTGCGCGGTAGGGCCGGATCGACCTCCGCGCCGGCATTGCCCGTCGCCATCGCGCCGGGATCGAGCTTTTGCTCGATGCCGTGGTGCATGCCGGCCAGCACCGCCGCGATGACGAGATAGGGATTGGCCTCCGCGCCCGAGATGCGGTGCTCAATGCGCCGAGCCGCGCCTGAAGACACCGGCACGCGGAAGGCGACCGAGCGGTTGTTCTCGCCCCAGTCGCGCGTCACCGGCGTGAAATTGTTGGCGGTGAAGCGGCGATAGACGTTGAGGTTCGGCGCGAAGATCGCCATGCCCTCGGCCATCGTCGCCTGCAGCCCCGCCACCGCGTGGCCAAGCATTGTCTGCCCGTCCTTGCGGCGATCGTCAAAGAGGTTCTTGCGGTCCTTGCCGAGCATCGATGCATGCACATGCAACCCATTGCCGGCCTGGTCCGGGAACGGCTTCGACATGAAGGTCGCCTCCATGCCGAACTGCCGCGCCACCGACTGGATGACGCGACGCAGCAGGCAGGCGTCGTCGGCCGCGCGCACCGGATCGTCGCGATGCTCCAGGTTCACCTCGAACTGACCCGCGCCATATTCTGAGATGATTGTGGAGGAGGGGATGTTCTGCGCCTTGCAGGCGCTTTCGACCGCCGTGATGAAGGGCTGGTATTCGTCGAGCTTGGCGAGCGACAAGACCTTGCCGGCGCTTTCGGTCTTGCCCGTCGCCGGCGATTTCACCGGCAACGGCTCGCCGTTCTCACCGCGTTGTGGGTCGATCAGGTAGAATTCGAGCTCGGCCGCCACGACCGGCCGAAGCCCGGCATCATGGAGCAGGCCGACCGTCCGCGAGAGAACCGTGCGCGGATCGTACCAGAACGCCTCGCCGTTGGTGGCGCGCGACGGCTCACACAACACCTGCGCGATGCCGGCGTTCCACGGCACCGGCGCCAACGTCCCGGCGATCGGCCGCACCGTTGCATCGGGATCGCCGTCGGAAAAGCCGTAGCCCATCGGGTCGGCGGTGTTGCCCAGCACGTCGACCAGCGACATCGCCGCGCAGACCGGCGAGCCTCCGTCGAAGAATTTATCCATATGGGCGCGCGGCATGCGCTTGCCATAGGCGTTCCCACAGAGGTCGATCAGGATCGCGTCGAGATGCGTCGTCTGCGGATTGGCCTTGAGGAAGCTTTTCAGCTCGTTCTTCCCGGTCATTTTGTCCCCCGTTCTTCCCGCGAGGCTATCCTGCTGCTAGATGCCGCGGCAAGCGCAGGCGCGGCCCGGAGGCGATGTGGAACGGCTGATCAAGGCATTCGAGAATTCGGTGCGGGCGTTCAACCGCCTGCGACGTTCGGAAAAAGCTGTGCAGCAGGAGCTGGTCCTGCTCCTTATCGCACTGCCGGTCGGCTGGTTTCTGGCGGCGACGTGGCGCGGCTATGCGCTGCTGATCGGCGCCGTGCTGCTGGTCCTGCTGATCGAGGTTCTGAACACCGGCATCGAGGCCGCCTGCGACGCCTTCAGCCGCGAGTTCAACACCGACATCCAGCTCGCCAAGGATTGCGGATCGCTGGCGGTGCTGATCTCGATCCTCATGGCCGCCGGCATCTGGGCGCTGGCGGTCGTGGAGCGGCTCTGGGGTGTGAGCTAGCGCTTCCGCATCAGGTAACGGTGCCCGATCCACAGACCGAACGCGGCCACCGCGACCGACACGCCAACGCCGATCAGCAGGCGTTCGTGGCGCACCAACTGGTCCCCGATCAACCGTTCCGCGCCCTCGCCGAAGAAATAGCCGATTCCGACGAACAGGCAGGCCCAGACCGCCGCCGAGATGGCGTTCAGAACCATGAAGCGCGGCACCGGGATGGACGACAGGCCGGCGGCGACGCCGCCGATGGCGCGCAGGCCATAGATGAACCGATTGGTGAGGACGAAAATGTTCGGATGCCGCTCGATCAGATCGTGCGCGTGGCTGAAGCCCGGCCGCTGGCGGTAGGCGGCGATGCGCGGATGATTGGCGAAGCGGCGGCCCGCGAGGAACAGGCCCGTGTCGCCGAGCCAGGCCCCGGCAAAGGCGACGAGCAGCGTGACGATCGGATCGAATACCGCCTGATGGGCGAAGAAGCCGCCGAAGATCGCCGCGCTTTCGCCTTCGGCCAGGCAGCCGAGGAAGACCGCGACCAGGCCGAACCGCTCGACCAGTTGATGAAGCACGTCGCTCACGCGCCGCGGCCCTTCCGCGTCGCCTTCGCCTTGACCAGTTGCCCCATCAGGTCCGCCACCTCGGCGCGCAGCGCAGCGATCTCCTTCTTGCGCAGCTCGTCCAGTTTCTCGTGCAGCGCCATGATCTCGATCTCGGCCTTCAGGTTCACCTCATAGTCATGCGCCGCGTCCGCCCGGTCGCGCTCGGCCTGCCGGTTCTGGCTCATCATGATGATCGGCGCCTGCAGCGCCGCCAGCATGGACAGGATGAGGTTCAGGAAGATGTAGGGGTAGGGGTCGAAACTCTCGCGGCCGAGTAGCCATTGGTTGCCGGCCGTCCACAGGGCAAGGAAGATCAGGAAGCTGATGATGAAGGTCCACGAGCCGCCGACGCGGGCAATGCCGTCGGCGACGCGCGCACCGAAACCCGCGCGCCCGGCGCTGCTCATGTCGCGCGACAATGACGTGCGCTTCAGCGCGCTGTCGAGCACGCCCCGTTCGAGTTCGCTCAGGGTTTCGGGATTGCGGTTCAGGTAGCGGCTGGCGAGGTCGGCGATCGTCTTGGCCATCACGGCCTCCTTGGCAAAGCTCGGGGCATCGGCGAGAGTGGCGGCGGTCAGACAGCCGCGCCCGGGGAGACTGCAATGAAGAGCTTCGAGACAATCCGCAAGCGGGCAGCCGAACGCAAGGGCGGCGATGCGGTCTTGAAAAAGCTCCTGGGAACGGCGTCGTCAAACAAAGATGTAGCGAAGCTCGGCGACGACCGCATCCTGTCCAACATGGCGAGCCGCGTCTTTTCCGCCGGCTTCGTCTGGAGCGTCATCGAGGCCAAATGGCCGGGTTTTGAAGAAGCGTTCCTCGGCTTCGAGCCGAAGGCGCTGCTGTTCCAGCCCGACGAGTTCTGGCACGGGCTGGCGTCGGACAAGCGCATCGTGCGCAATCCGCAGAAGATCAAGTCGGTGCGCGACAACGCCGCCTTCGTCGACCGGATTTCCCGCGAGCACGGATCGTTCGGACAATTCCTTGCCGGCTGGCCGGCCGACGACCAGATCGGCCTGATGGCCTTCCTTGGCAAGAACGGCTCGCGGCTCGGCGGCAACACCGGCCAGTATTTCCTGCGTTGGGTCGGATGGGACGCGTTCATCGTCTCGGCGGACTTCGCGGCGGCCCTACGCGACGCCGGCCTCGACATCGCCGACCAGCCGACCTCGAAGGGCGATCTGGCGAAAATCCAGGCGCAGCTCAACGCGTGGCACAAGGAAACGAAGCTGCCGTACCAGCATCTATCGCGCACGCTGTCGATGTCGATCGGGGTCAATCATACGCCCGAGCAGATCATGCAGTATATCGGCGACGAGTGACCCGGATGTTGCCTTCCGCAAGGTAAAGTGCGAGATTGCCCGCTGCCTGGGGTGAACTGGCGGCGATCCTGCCATGCGTTCCTTGATCACGATGGCCGTTACAACGGCCCTGGTTGCGCTCTTCGCCGGTCCGGTGGGGGCGAACGATGGCGGCGGCGGCAACGAGACGCTCGTCCCCGGCGCAGCGCAGTCGCTCAAGCGCGGTCGGGACTGCGCCGGACTTGCCAGGCTGAAGAGCAACCTCGACAAGGCCGAGGAGAAGGTTACGAACCGCCGAGGGCATCTAGAGCGGTCGCGGGAGGCGCTGGCCGTGACGAAGAGCGTCCATGGCAGGCAGCGGGTCAAGGATCGCCAGGACGTCGTGAACCAGGACATCGAGGAACTCGCGGCCGCTCGCAAGAAGCGGGATGCCTTGAAGCGGCAATATGAAAGGCTCTTGCGGAGTTGCACCTAGCTGTCTGAGGTTCGGATGAAAGTCCCGGCGCGCACCACAATGGTTCTCATGTCCGCCTGGCTCGGCCTGGCTCCTGCGCCGGGCATCGCGAACGATGGCGGCGGCGGCAACGACGCTCAGGTTCCGGCTGCCGGGCCGAAGAAGTCGAAGCCCGGCGAATGTGACAGGCTGGTCAAGGCGGCCGGCGCCTATGCCAACTTGGCGGACCAGACGCAGTCGGTCCGAATCCACCTCAGGCGGCAGCGCGACGAATTGGCCAACATGAAAAGCCACGTCGGCAGCTTCGGGCGCAGGCAAAAGACGCAGCAGGTTGCCGATACGACCGCCGAACTCGAACGCCTGATCGACAGCCGCAATGCGGCGAAACGCGAATACGACCGATTGAAGCGCGGCTGTTCATAGGAGACGACCGGATGTTGCGCCTGCTCATCTTGCTTGGCGTCGGCGCATTTCTAGCCACCGCCGGTCCGTCGCTCGCCAACGAAGGCGGGGGCGGCAACGAAATGATCGCGCCGCCGACGGGTTCGCGACCGTGCGCCAAAGTGGTGTCGCTGCGCAAGCAGTTGGCCAGTTACCAGGATGCAGTGACGCGGGCGCGAACGGAACTCGCCGACGCCCGCGAAGCGCTGGCAAGCTCCAGGACCACTCCGGGCTCCCCTGGCCGCAAGGAACTGGAACGCAACGTATCCAAGGCCAAGGATAGCCTGGAGGACGCTCGACTTGGCCGCGATCGCTTGCGGCGCGAAGTCGGGAACGCGCAGCGGACCTGCGGATAGGGCACTAAGGCGCAACCCGCGCCGGCGCGCCATTGCAGGGCGAAATCACTCGCGTTAATCCTGCCGCATGACCAAGGCACCAGACGTCCTGCGTATCGCCGTCGCCCAGCTCAACCCGACGGTGGGCGACATCAAGGGCAATCTCGCCAAGGCGCGCGAGGCGAGGGCGGACGCGGCGCGCCACGGCGCCGACCTCGTGCTCTACACGGAGCTTTTCATCGCAGGCTATCCGCCGGAGGATCTCGTCATTCGACCGGCCTTCCTGAAAGCCTGCGAGGCGGCGGCGAAAGAGCTTGCCGAGGACACCAAGGACGGCGGGCCGGGGATCATTTTGGGCGTTCCGCTCAAGCGCAAGAGCGGCGTGCACAATTCGGTGATCGTCGCCGACAAGGGCAAGATCATCGCCGAACGCTTCAAGGTCGACCTGCCGAACTATGGCGAGTTCGACGAGAAGCGCGTCTTCCAGGCCGGACCCGACATGCCGGGGCCGGTCAATTTCCGGGGCGTGCGCATCGGCATCCCGATCTGCGAGGATATCTGGGGCGACCTCGGGGTCTGCGAGACGCTGGCGGAAAGCGGAGCGGAAATGCTGCTGGTGCCGAACGGCTCGCCCTACTACCGCGACAAGATCGACGTGCGCCACCAGATCGCGATCAAACAGGTGATCGAGACCGGCCTGCCGCTGCTCTACGCCAACCAGCTCGGCGGGCAGGACGAGTTGGTCTTCGACGGCGCGTCCTTCGCGATCAATGCCGACAAGTCGCTCGCCTTCCAGATGAGCCAGTTCGAGGAGACGGTCGTCGTTACCGCCTGGAAGCGTGAAAAGGACGGCTGGACCTGCGTCGATGGCCCTATGTCGAAGGTCCCAGAGCGGGAGGAGGCCGACTACCGCGCCTGCATGCTGGGCCTGCGCGACTATGTGAACAAGAACGGCTTCAAGAATGTGGTGCTCGGCCTGTCGGGCGGCATCGATTCGGCGATCTGCGCTGCCCTGTCGGTCGATGCGCTCGGCGAGGAGCGCGTGCGCTGCATCATGATGCCCTACAAATACACCTCGAAGGACTCGTTTTCCGACGCGGAGGCCTGCGCCAAGGCCTTGGGGTGCCGCTATGACATCGTGCCGATCTTCAAGCCGGTCGACGGCTTCATGGAAGCTCTGTCGGACCTGTTCGAAGGCACGAAGGAAGGGATCACCGAGGAGAATCTCCAGAGTCGCGCGCGCGGTACGATCCTCATGGCGATCTCCAACAAGTTCGGCTCGATGGTCGTCACCACCGGCAACAAGTCGGAAATGTCGGTCGGCTACGCCACGCTCTACGGCGACATGAATGGCGGCTTCAATCCGATCAAGGACCTCTACAAGATGCAGGTCTACGGCATTTCCCGCTGGCGCAATGCGCATACGCCGCCCGGCGCGCTCGGTCCGACGGGCGAGGTCATCCCGCAGAACATTCTGGACAAGGCTCCCTCTGCGGAGCTTCGGCCGAACCAGACGGACCAGGATTCGCTGCCGCCCTATCCGGTGCTCGACGCCATTCTGGAAGGACTGGTGGAAGGTGAGCATGGGGTGGACGACATCGTCGCCAGGGGGTTCGACCGGCCGACCGTCGAGCGGGTCGAGCACCTGCTCTATCTCGCCGAATACAAGCGCCGCCAGGCCGCGCCGGGGGTGAAGATCACGAAGAAGAACTTTGGGCGCGACCGCCGCTATCCGATCACGAACCGGTTCCGGGATCGCGCGTAGTCGCGGTTGCTCCCGACATGCCCATCCTTGCCTTCCTCCGCGACAACGGCCGCTGGATCGCCGCCGCCTTCGTCCTGACCTTCTTCTCCACGATCGGCCAGACCTCGTTCATCGGCGGCTCGGCCGGCCACATTCGCTCGGAATACGGCCTGACGAACGGCCAGTGGGGGCTGGTCTACATGATTGGCACGCTGGCGAGCGCGCTGACGCTGCCCTATCTCGGCGCGATCGTCGACCGGCTGACCGTCAGGAGGGTGGCGCTGATCGTCGTGCCGATGCTGGCGGTCGCCACTGTGCTCATGGCGCTGTCGGCGCATCTCGTTCTGCTGGTCCTGACCATCTACCTTCTGCGCCTGTTCGGCCAGGGCATGTTTCCGCACATCGCCTACACGGCGACCGCCCGCTGGTTCACGGCCCAGCGCGGCAAGGCGCTGTCGCTGGTCATCCTCGGCCACAATGCGGGGGAAGCGGTGCTCATCACCGGCTTCGTCGCGCTGTCGGCGGCGGTCGGCTGGCGCATGGGATGGCTGGTCCTCGCGGCGGCCGTCGTCCTGATCGCGCTCCCGCTGGTCTTGTGGCTCGCCTCCGTCGAGCGCGTGCCGAGCGCCACCGAGGTCAATCCACGCGTGGTCGATGCGCGGGACTGGACGCGCGCCGAAGTGCTGCGCGATCCGATCTTCTACATCTCCATGCTCGGCTTCATGGCTCCGGGCTTCATCGTCACGGTCATCTTCTTCCACCAGGTCTATCTGGTCGAGTTGCGCGGCTGGTCGCTCGGTGTCTTCGCCTCGGCCTTCATCGTATGGGCTGGCTTCAACAGCCTCGCCACGCTGCTCACCGGCTATCTGATCGACCGCTTCTCCGGCCTTTCCGTCATTCCCTTCGTCCTGCTGCCGCTCGGACTTGCGACCCTGCTGCTCGGCTTGCTGGACGCCGAATGGACGCCCTTTGTCGTCATGGCGCTGCTCGGCGCGTCCAGCGGCGCGGTGACGACCACCCTCGGCTCCGTCCTGCCGGAAGTCTACGGGCTAAGGCATCTCGGCGCGATCCGGGCGATGATCGTCGCCACCAGCGTGTTCGCCACGGCGGCGGGTCCTGGCATCACCGGCTATCTGATCGACATCGGCGTCGGCTATCCGGCGCAACTCGTGGCTATGGGGCTCTATTGCTTCCCGGTCTCGCTGGTGATGGCCTTCGTGGCGCGGCGCGTGCGCGCCCGCAACTTGCAAAGCGCCGCGCCTGCGATTACGCCGCCAGCATGACCGTCACCGTCCGTTTCGCCCCGTCGCCAACCGGTAACATCCATATCGGCAATGCCCGCACCGCCCTGTTCAACTGGCTGTTCGCCGTGCAGACCGGCGGCCGCTTCGTTCAGCGTTTCGACGATACGGACGTCGCCCGCTCGAAGCAGGACTATGCCGACAACATTCTGGAAGACCTGCACTGGCTCGGCATCCGGCCGTCGGAGGTCCACTACCAGTCGCGCCGATTCGAGGTCTACGAGCGCGCGGTCGCGCTCCTGAAGCGCAAGAGGCTGCTCTATCCCTGCTATGAAACCGCCGAAGAGCTCGACCTCAAGCGCAAGGTCCGGCTGTCGCGACGCCTGCCGCCGGTCTATGGCCGCGAAGCGCTGAAACTCTCCGAGGCCGACAGGGCGAACTTTGAAGCCGAAGGCCGGCAGCCGCACTGGCGCTTCCTCTTGCCCAATTTCGAGACCGATCCGTTCGTCACGCGCCGCACGGACATCACCTGGACCGACCTTGTGCGCGGCGAGGAAACGGTCGACCTGGCGTCGCTGTCAGACCCGGTCCTGATCCGCGCCGACGGAACCTATCTCTACACGCTGCCATCTGTGGCGGACGATATCGACCTCGGCATCAGCCATGTGATCCGGGGCGACGACCATGTCACCAATACCGGCGTGCAGATCGCTCTGTTCCGCGCGCTCGATGCCGAGCCGCCGCGCTTTGGCCACCACAATCTGCTGACCTCGTCGTCCGGCGAAGGCCTGTCGAAGCGCTCGGGCGCGCTCTCGATCCGCAGCCTGCGCGCCGACGGCATCGAACCCATGGCGGTGGCGTCGCTGGCGGTGCTCACCGGCACGTCGGAGAACGTCGTCGCTGCACGCGACATGGCCGAGCTTGCGGCGCATTTCGATATCGCCACGACCTCGCGCTCGGCCTCGAAATTCGATCCGGACGATCTCGTCGTCCTCAACCGCGCGCTGCTGCATCACGCTTCGTACGACGATGTTGCCGAAAGGCTGCACGCGCTTGGCGTCGAAGGCGAGCAGGCTGAACCGTTCTGGCTCGCCGTGCGGGGCAATCTCGACCGGCTGACGGATGCGGGCGACTGGTGGCGCATTCTCCACGACAGGCCGCAGGACGTCTATGACCTTCCCGACGACGATCGCGACTTCGTACGCGCGGCATTCGATCTGCTGCCTCCCGCGCCTTGGGACCACGATACGTTCAAGGCGTGGATGGATCAGGTGAAGGCCGCGACCGGGCGGAAGGGCAAGGCGCTGTTCCTGCCGATCCGGCTTGCAATTACTGGACGGCCGTCCGGGCCGGAGCTTGCGGATCTTCTTCCGCTTCTGGGTCCGGCAAATATGCAGGCCCGACGACCCTGACCTTGCGGTCCGTGGCGTCGCTGTCGGCGACGGTGGCGTTCGACACAAGCCGGCGCATCACCTTCACGTCGAACTTGCCGTCGCGGTTCGCCAGCGTTTCCGGATCGGCCAGCGGTTCGGGCCTGGGCGAGGGCAGCGGGATCGGAGCGGGCGCCTCGGCCTCGTCGGCGGGCTTTGCGCCATTGCCCGCGATGACCGAGAAATTCTTCTTCGTCTGGCCGCAGGTGCATGCCTCGGGCCGCTGGAAGTTCGCCTCGCGATATTTGAAGGCGTTGGGCAGGTCGGCATAGGCATTCCCCATGCCGTCCACCATCGCTTCCGATTCCTGGTCGGGCACGCGGTGCGAGAACAGCTTTACTTCGGCGCCGGGGCACATGGTCTGGCAGTTCTGCTCGTCGCGTTCGAACTCCGACCGCGACGAGGAATAGGAGATCGGCCAGTAGTAGCCGTCGCAGGTGCGCACGCACAGCGTCCGGTAGCTGCCGCCGCCGTAGAGCTGGTGTTCGCCCGGATTGATCGTCGTGCGGACGCGCTCGGAGCCGCCGTCCTCGTCCGGTTCATAACGGTCGCGCCGCGGGACACCTCCACCGAAAAGACGTTCGAACAGGCTCGGTCCCGGATCGCGGCGCGCGACGCGGACCTCCTCGCCCCCGTTTGGCTCGAAATCGCGGCAGCCATTGGCGTCCAGCGCGGCCATGATGCGGGCGCGTTCGCGGCGCGGATTGCCTCCGCCCTCGCCGGCGAGCTGGTTGCGCTTTCGGATCAGCGACTGGAGATTGCGCTCCATGCGGCTGACCAGTTCGCCGCCTCCGGCGCAGGCCGCCGAGCCACGGTCAAAATCGAAGAACCCGCCGCCGCAGCCTGAACGGTTCGCCTGCCTGCGCGCCTTGGAGAGCTGGCGCTGCTGCGCCTCGATCGCGCGGTCGTAGCGGCGCACCTGCGACGGCGATCCACCGCCGCCGCCGCTGCCGACATCGGCGAGTTGCGCTTCAAGCTGGCGGCAGACGCGGGTCGCGGCACTTGCATCGCCGATCGTCAACGCCAGCGCCGCCAGCACGAGCAGGGCCGACAGCGCCGCGTCTGCGGCGCGCCAGCCTTGTCTGCTGCTGTCCGGATGGCGGAACACTGCGCCCACACTCCCTGCCACGGGTTTCGGTGGCGACGATACATGGAAACCCGGCCGCAATCTAATGTTTCCGGGTTAACCGTCGATTGCTCAATTCGTCGGGATGAGCGACGGAGCGGCCTGAGACGCCTCGACCACCGCCAGCGCGGACATGTTGACGATGCCGCGCGAGGTGACCGACGGCGTCAGAATATGCGCCGGCTGCTGCGTGCCGAGCAGGATCGGCCCGACATGCAGCGCATCCGTCATCGCCTTGATCGTGGTCAGGGCGATGTTCGCCGAATCGAGATTGGGGAAGACCAGCAGATTGGCCTCGCCCTTCACGGCCGAATGCGGGAAGACGCGCTTGCGCAGTTCTTCCGAGATCGCGGAATCGCCATGCATCTCGCCGTCGCATTCGAGTGTGGGCGCGATGCGCTTCAGGATCGCCGCGGCCTTGCGCATCTTTATCGCGCTGGCGCTGTCGCGCGATCCAAAGTTCGAATGCGACAGGAGCGCCGCCTTCGGCACGATGCCGAAGCGGCTGACCTCCTCGGCCGCCAGCAGCGTCATTTCGGCGATTTCTTCCGCGCTCGGATCGAGGGTGACGTAGGTGTCGGTGAAGAAGGTCACGCCTCGCGTCGAGATCAGCATGGAGAGCGCCGACAGGTCGCGGTAGCGCACGTCCGGCCGCGCGCCGATGATCAGGCTGACATTGCGCAGATGGCCCTCGAAGCGGCCTTCGAGCCCGCAGATCATCGCGTCGGCGTCGCCGCGTTTCAGCGCCAGCGCCGCGATGACCGAGGTGTCGGTGCGCACGATCGTCCGCGCCGCCTCCTGCGTCACCCCGCGCCGGCCGGCCAGCTCGATCAGCAGGTCGACATAGTCCCGATAGCGGTGGTCTTCTTCCGGATTGACGAGGCCGAAATCGGTTCCCGGCCGGATGCGCAGGCCGTAGCGCCGCAGCCTGACATCGACCACATGCGGCCGGCCGATCAGGATCGGCTCGGCAATGCCTTCCTCGATCACCACCTGCGCGGCGCGCAGCACGCGCTCGTCCTCGCCGTCCGCATAGATGACACGCTTGCGCGTCGCGCCCTTGGCGGCGGCGAAGACCGGCTTCATGACCAGGCCGGAGCGGAAGACGAAGCGATTCAGCTTGTCGACATAGGCGGGCATGTCCGTGATCGGCCGCGCGGCGACGCCGCTATCGGCTGCGGCCTGCGCCACCGCCGGCGCTATGCGCAGGATCAGGCGCGGGTCGAAGGGCGAGGGGATCAGATAGTCCGGCCCGAAGGTCGGCGTCTCGCCGGAATAGGCGCGCGCCGCCACGTCCGAGGGCTCCTCGCGCGCCAGCGCCGCGATGGCGCGCACGGCGGCCATCTTCATCTCCTCATTGATCGCGGTCGCGCCGACATCCAGCGCGCCCCGGAAGATGTAGGGGAAGCACAGCACATTATTGACCTGGTTCGGGAAATCCGAACGGCCGGTGCAGATCATCGCGTCCGGCCGCGCGGCGCGCGCCGCCTCGGGCATGATCTCCGGCGTCGGATTTGCCAGCGCCATGATCAGCGGCTTCTCAGCCATGCCGGCCAGCAGTTCGGGTTTAAGCACACCTGCCGCCGACAGGCCGAGAAACACGTCCGCGCCGCCGATCACGTCGGCCAGCGTGCGCTTGTCGGTGTCCTTGACGTAGGGGTCCTTCCAGCGGTCCATCTCCTCGACGCGGCCCTTGAAGGCGACGCCGAACCTGTCCGTGACCCAGATTTTCTCGCGGTCCGCGCCGAGCGCCACCAGAAGGTTCAGGCAGGCCAGCGCCGCCGCGCCCGCGCCGGAGGTCACGATCCTGACGTCGGGCAGCTTCTTGCCCGCGACCTCAAGCCCGTTGAGGATGGCGGCGGCGACGATGATCGCGGTGCCGTGCTGGTCGTCGTGGAAGACCGGTATCTTCATCCGCGCCTTCAACTGTTCCTCGACCTCGAAGCACTCCGGCGCCTTGATGTCCTCGAGGTTGATGCCGCCGAAGGTCGGCTCGAGCGCCGAGATCGCCTGCACCATGCCGTCGATCTGCGGCGCGTCGATCTCGATGTCGAACACGTCGATGCCGGCGAATTTCTTGAACAGGACAGCCTTGCCCTCCATCACCGGCTTCGACGCCAGCGGCCCGATATTGCCGAGCCCGAGCACGGCGGTGCCGTTCGAAACCACGCCGACCAGATTGGCGCGGCCGGTGTAGAAGGCAGCCGTATCCGGGTCGTCCTTGATCGCAAGGCAGGGCGCCGCGACGCCGGGCGAATAGGCCAGCGCCAGGTCGCGCTGGTTGCCGAGCGGCTTGGTCGCCTGGATTTCGAGCTTTCCGGGCGTCGGATAGCGGTGGAAGAAGAGCGCGGCTTCCTCCAGATCCGACCGGCGCTGTTCGCTGTCGTCCGCCATGCTAGCCTCCCGCTATTTGCGCGCGACGACCTTCTGGCGCTGTTCGCCGAGCCCGTCGATGCCAAGCCGCATCTCGTCGCCGTTCTTCAGGAATTTCGGCGGCTTCATGCCGAGGCCCACGCCCGGCGGCGTGCCGGTGGTGATCACGTCGCCCGGCTCCAGCACCATGAACTGCGACAGATAAGAGACGATCTGGCGCACGCTGAAGATCATGGTCGACGTATTGCCGGTCTGCATGCGCTTGCCGTTCACGTCGAGGAACATGGCGAGGTTCTGCGGGTTCTTGACCTCGTCGGTCGTGGCGATCCACGGGCCGAGGGGCCCGAAGGTCGGCGCGCTCTTGCCCTTCATCCACTGGCCGCCGCGCTCCGCCTGATACTCGCGTTCCGAAACGTCGTTGCAGAGCGCGTAGCCCAGCACGTGCTTCAGCGCGTCGTCTTCTGAAACATAGTCGCAGCGCCTGCCTATGACGATCGCAAGCTCGACCTCCCAGTCCAGCTTCTTCGAGCCTTTCGGCATCAGCACGTCGTCGTTCGGGCCCGACAGGCAGTTGGGAGCCTTGGAGAAGATGATCGGCTCCTTCGGGATCGGCGCGCCCGTTTCGGCGGCGTGGTCGGCATAGTTCAGGCCGATGGCGATGAAATGGCCGATGCGCGAGACCGGCGCGCCGATGCGCGCATTCTTCGGCGCGGCGGGCAGGGCGGTCAGATCGGCCTTCTTCAGCCTGGACACCAGCGCGGGCGACAGCGTCTCCGGCGAATAGTCGGGAACGATCGACGACACGTCGCGGATGACGCCGGCCTTGTCGATGACGCCAGGCTTTTCCTTGCCGGCCTTGCCGAAGCGCAGCAATTTCATCGTCTTGTTCCCCCCAGCCTCGGAAATCGATTCCGGTCGTCAAAATGCGCTGGGGTAGAGACCCCCGTCAATGCGCAGGTTCTGCCCGGTGATGTAGCCTGCGTGCACGGAACACAGGAAGGCGCAGGCCTGGCCGAACTCGTCCGGCGTGCCGAGCCGGCCGGCCGGAATGTCCTTGTCGGCGCGCGCCGCATAGTCTTCCAGCGACAGGCCCGCCTTCTCCGCGCCGAATTTCTGCGTTGCGCGGATGCGGTCGGTGTCGAGTTTTCCCGGCAGCAGGTTGTTGATGGTGACGTTCGAGGCGATCGCCTTGCGCGAGATGCCCGACAGGAACGAGGTCAATCCCGCCCGCGCGCCCGACGACAGGTCGAGCCCCGTGATCGGCACGTAGACCGAGAGCGATGTGATGTTGACGATGCGGCCGAACTTGCGCTCGCTCATGCCGTCGATCACGGCCTGGATCAGCTCGATCGGCGTGATCATGTTCTGCGTCACGCCGGCCAGCATCGCGGCGCGGTCGAGCTGGCGGAAATCCTTCGGCGGCGGCCCGCCATTGTTGTTGACCAGGATGTCGGGGGCAGGGCAGGCGGCCAGCAAATCCTTCTGCACGGCAGGATTTGACACGTCGCCCGCGATCTCGGTAACGCCCACGCCGAACTCGTCGCGAATCTCGCGGGCGGTCTTCTTCAGCACGTCGGCGTCGCGGCCGTTGAGCGTCAGATCGACCCCTGCTTCGGCCAGCGCGCGGGCGCAGCCGCGCCCCAGCCCCCGGCTCGATGCGCAGACGATCGCCTTGCGGCCCTTGATGCCGAGATCCATGGGGTGCCTCCTCGAATGCCGGAAAACAGGTAGCCGGCCCGGGCCTAAAGCTCAACCGTCATAAGCCTGTGACATGAATCGTGTCAGGGGCTTGCAGCGAAATGTTGCCGGATTGAGTCATGGCCACCGAGCGCAGCTTCAAGACCCTGTTCATCTCCGACATCCACCTTGGCTCGAAGCCCGCCAAGGCGGAATTCCTGATCGATTTCCTGCGCTGGCACGAGGCCGAGACCATTTTCCTCGTCGGCGACATCGTCGACGGATGGCGGCTGCGCCGCGCCTGGCATTGGCCGCAGGCGCACAACGACGTCGTCCAGAAGCTGCTGCGCAAGGCGCGCAAGGGCACGCGCGTCGTCTACGTCGCCGGCAATCACGACGAGTTCCTGCGCTCTTTCCAGGGCGAGCATTTCGGCGGCGTCGTGGTCTGCGATCGGGCGATCCACGAGGGGGCCGACGGCAGGCGCTACCTCGTCATCCATGGCGACCAGTTCGACGGCATCGTCAACAATGTGCGCTGGCTCGCCTATCTCGGCGACCGGGCCTACGACGCGGCCATCCTGATCAACCGGGCCGTCGCCTTCTTCCGCCACCGGCTCGGCATGTCCTACTGGTCGTTCTCGTCCTGGGCAAAGGGCAGGGTGAAGCACGCGGTGAATTTCATCAGCGCCTTCCAGGACGTGGTCGCCGAGGAAGCCCGCCGGCACGAGGTGGACGGCATCATCTGCGGCCATATCCACCATGCCGCGATCGCCGAGATCGGCGGCGTGCGCTACATCAACACCGGCGACTGGGTCGAAAGCTGTACCGCGATCGCGGAAAACCATGACGGCAGCTTCGAGATCATCATCTGGGCCAAGCAGACGGAACGCTCCGGCGAGCCGGAAGACGACGTCGTGCCGATCCTGCTTGCGGCGCGAGCGGCCTGACTGGCGGCTTCACAAGCCGCCACTGCGCCAATAGGCGCGGGCCGATCCGCATGATAGGCGGGATGCGATGCTCCCGCCGCTCGCGCCCGAACAGACCGTCAAGCCGAACCGCTTCGAGTTGCGGGTCGCGCTGCTGTACGTCTGCCTGTTCATACCGAACGGCATCCATCTTCCCTATTTCCCGCTCTGGCTGGAATTCCACCGGTTCACCCCGAACGAGATCGCGGTGATCCTGTCGGCCCCGTTCTTCGTGCGCATCTTCGCCGGTCCGGCGGTCTCCGCCTTCGCCGACCGCGCGCCGGACCGGGTGCCGGTGCTGATCGCCTCGGCGGTTCTCTGCGTCCTCGCCTGCGCCGGCTATTTCCTGTCGACCACCTATGTCGCGGTGCTCGTCGTCTCGATCGTGCTGGCGGCCGCCTGGGCGCCGCATACGCCGCTGTCGGACTCCATCGCGCTCTCGGGCGTGCGCCGCTATGGCATCGACTATGCCTCGATGCGCGTCTGGGGTTCCATTTCCTTCCTTCTCGTCAACATCGCCGGCGGCTATGTGCTCGGCGCTTTCGGCGCGGGCGTCGTGCCGACGCTGATGATCGCCGGCTTCGTGTCGATCGTGGTGGCGGCGTTTTTCCTGCCGCGGATGGGCCGTCCGCGCGTTCAGGCGCCCAATCCGGCCGACACGCTGCCGCAGGCGGCCTTCGCGCTGCGCCAGCCCTATTTCCTGCTGATGATCGCGGCGTCGGCGCTGGCGCAGTCGAGCCACGCCTTCGCCTATGCGTTCAGCTCGATCTACTGGAAATCGCTGGCGATCAGCGACGGCACGATCGGCCTCCTGTGGGCCTTCTCGGTCGCCTGCGAAGTGGTGATGTTCTTCGTCTTTCGCCGCCTGTTCGGGCACATGAGGGCCGGCACGGCGCTGGCGCTCGGCTCGGCAGTCGGCATCGTCCGCTGGATCGCCTTTCCGCTGGCCTGGCCGGCGGGCATCGGCGTCGCCGGCTTCTTCGCCATCCAGGCGATGCATGCCTTCTCGTTTTCGCTCGCCTTCCTGGCGACGCAAAGAATGTTCACCGAATTCGTGCCGGAAGCGCGCATGGGCGCGGCGCAGGGGGCGGCCTTCTTCATCAACATGGGAACACTCGGCGCCCTGACGCTGCTCAGCGGCCCGCTCTACGAAGCTTTCGGCGAGTTCGGTTTCTTCGCCATGGCCGGCGTGTCGGTCGCCGGCTCGCTGCTCGCGGTCTTGGCGCTCGCCTATCCCCAGAGCGCCGGTTCGGGCGGGAAGACCAGCGAGCCTTGATAGGCCAGTCCCGGCGACCGGTCGCGGGCGAGCAGAAGCGGACCATCCAGGTCGACGAAATCCGCGCCCTGCGCCAGCAGGACGGCCGGCGCCATGGCCAGCGACGACCCGACCATGCAGCCGACCATGATGCCGAGGCCCATGGATTTCGCCTTGTCGCGCAACGCCAGCGCCTCGGTCAGCCCGCCGGTCTTGTCCAGCTTGATGTTCACCGCGTCGTAGAGGCCGGCGATGTGGTCGAGATCGCTGGTCAGGTGCAGGCTCTCGTCGGCGCAGATCGGGATCGGGTGGGGGATACGGGCGAGCAGCCCGTCCTTGCCGGACGGCAGCGGCTGCTCGACCAGCGCGACGCCGCATTCGGCGGCGATATCCATGTTGCGCACCACATTCGCCTCGGTCCAGCCCTCGTTGGCGTCGAGGATGAGGCGGCTGTCGGGCGCTCCCCGGCGTACCGCGCGGATGCGCGACTCGTCATTGTCGGTGCCGACCTTGAATTTCAGAAGCGGCCGCAACGACGCGGCGCGCGCCGCAGCCTCCATCTCCTCCGCCGTCCCGAGCGACAGCGTATAGGCGGTTTCGAGTGGCTGAGGGTCGGCGAGCCCCAGCGACGCGGCGACCCGAACCCCGGATATTTTCGCCGCCAGATCCCACAAGGCGCAGTCGACCGCGTTGCGCGCCGCGCCGGCCGGCATCAGGCCGAGCAGGTCGTCGCGGCTGCATCCGGCCTCGATGACGACACGGGCGGCCTCAATCGTGTCACGAACGCCGTCCATCGTCTCGGCGTAGCGGGCGTAAGGCACGCATTCGCCCCGCCCGCTATGGCCATCCTGCGAGATGGTGCATACGAGAACATCGGCCGCGGTGCGCGAGCCGCGCGATATGGTGAACTTTCCCGCGATCGGAAACTGCTCTGTCCCGATCGTGACCTTGCGACCCATAGCCGGCTCCGCACGTTCTCCGTGCGACGCCTTCAAGTGACAGCGGGGCGGCGACGGTTTATGACGGCGACATGTTGACCAGAGTGCCGAAGGAAGCAAGGGAGGGCGCGCCGCGCATCGACACGTCGCGCGACGGCGCGCGCCTGCATTGCGCCCTGTCCGGCGACTGGACCACGCAGACGGTCAGCGAGATCGACAAGACCTTGCGAGAGCTTGAACGCGAGAAGGGCGTGGAGGCGCTGTCGCTTGACCTCGCCGACGTCACGCGCATGGATACGGCCGGTGCGTGGATCGTCAAGCGGCTGACGGCGGCTTTCGAGAAGACCGGCGCGCAAGTCTCGATCGAGGGGGCCACCAAGCCGGCCGAAATCCTGCTCGGCGCCGTGGACGAAGCGGCGCGCCAGCCGCCCGAGGCGGAGAAACCGCGTCAGTTGCGCGGCATTGTCGGCCTGCTCGACAAGCTCGGCCGCAGCGTCTACGCGGCGCGCGACGATTTCCTGATGAGCATGCATATCCTCGGCGCGACCATTCGCGGCTCGCAGTTGAAAATGGGGCGCGGCCATGCCGTCAATCCGGCCGCGATCGTCAGCCAGATGGACCGCATGGGCATCGGCGCGATCCCGGTCGTGCTGCTCATGTCCTCGATCATCGGCGCCATCATCGCCCAGCAGGGCGCGTTCCAGCTCCGCTATTTCGGCGCCGACATTTTTGTCGTCGACCTCGTCGGCATCCTCGTCCTGCGCGAGATCGGCGTGCTTTTGACCGCGATCATGATCGCCGGACGGTCGGGAAGCGCCATCACCGCCGAGATCGGCTCGATGAAGATGCGCGAGGAGATCGACGCGCTGACCGTCATCGGCCTCAATCCCGTCGGCGTGCTCGTCTTCCCGCGCCTCGTGGCGCTGGTCATCGTGCTGCCGTGCCTCACCATCGCGGCCAATTTCGCGGCGATCGGCGGCGCGATCTTCGTCAGCCAGGTCTATTCCGGCATCTCGCCGCAGACCTTCATCGACCGCATGCGCGACGCCATCGACCTGTCGACGGTGCTGGCCGGCCTGATCAAGGCTCCGTTCATGGCGCTGATCATCGGCATCATCGCCTCCGTCGAAGGGCTGAAGGTTGGCGGCAGCGCCGAATCGCTGGGCAAACACGTCACCGCGGCCGTGGTGAAGGCGATCTTCGTCGTCATCGTCGTCGACGGGTTCTTTGCAATGTTCTACGCGGCGATCGACTTCTGATGGACGGAAACGGAGCGGAACATCAGCCGGCGGGCGAGCACGAGATCGTCATTTCGGCGAAGGACGTGACCGTCGCCTTCGACGACAAGGTCGTGCTCGACAAACTGTCGCTCGACGTGCGCCGCGGCGAGATCCTCGGCTTCGTCGGCGCGTCGGGCGCGGGCAAGTCGGTTCTGCTGCGCACGATCCTCGGCCTCAACCGCAAGCAGTCCGGCACGATCGAACTCTTCGGCATCGACCTGGACGAGGCGACGGAGCGCCAGCGCATGGCGATCGACATGCGGCTCGGCGTGCTGTTCCAGCATGGCGCTCTGTTCTCGGCGCTGACCGTGCTGGAGAACGTGCAGGTGCCGATGCGCGAATATCTCGACCTGCCGAAGCCGCTGATGGATGAGCTCGCCCGGCTGAAGATCGAGATGGTCGGCCTGCCGCCCGACGCCGCGCGGAAATTCCCGTCCGAACTGTCCGGCGGCATGATCAAGCGCGCGGCCTTGGCGCGGGCGCTGGCGCTCGACCCGGACATCGTCTTCCTTGACGAGCCCACCTCCGGCCTCGATCCGATCGGGGCGGCGGCGTTCGACGAACTGGTGCGGCAATTGCGCGACACCATGGGCCTAACCGTCTACATGGTCACGCACGACCTCGACAGCCTGTTCTCGGTATGCGACCGCATTGCGGTGCTGGGCGAGAAGAGGGTGATGCTTCAGGGAACCGTCGACGACATGCTGGCCAGCGAGAATGACTGGGTGAAGTCATATTTCCGCGGCAAACGCGCGCGACAGCTTGACCTCAATACGCGGCAGCAGACTGGGGCCTGATGGAAACCAAAGCCAATTACGTCGCCGTCGGCATCTTCACGCTGGCCCTGCTGCTGGCGATGTTCGGATTCGTCTACTGGTCCGCCGGCATCGGCGGCGGTGGCGACACGGCGACCCTTCGCGTCCGCATTCCGGGTTCGGCGTCGGGCCTCGGGCGCGGCAGCGCGGTCCTGTTCAACGGCGTGAAGGTGGGCGATGTGCAGCGCATCTTCATCGACGTGAACGATCCGAACGTGGCGCTCGCAGACACGACGATCGACCGCCTGACGCCGATCACCCAGTCCACCACCGCAGATGTCGGCATCGCCGGCCTCACCGGCCAGGCATCGATCGAGCTCAAGGGCGGCAAGATCGGCGAGGAAAACCTGATCGCGGCGGCCGAAGCGCGCGGCGAGGTCGCCGAAATCACGGCCAATCCGTCGGCGCTCGGCAACATCCTGCAACTGACCCAGAACTTCCTGACCCGCGCCGACGGCGTGCTCTCGAGCGTCGAGACCTTCGTCAACGAAGTGCGCGTGCCGATGACCGCGACCGTGACGAGCGCGCAGAAATTCGCCGAGGCGCTCGGCAACAATGCCGAGAATATCGACGCCTTCCTGGCCAGCGTCGGCGATTTGTCGAAGACGATGACGGCGGTCTCGGGCCGCCTCGACTCGACGCTGGCTGCGGCCGAAAAGTTGCTGAACTCGGTCGACGAGAAGAAGATCCAGACGATCGTCGGCAATGTCGAGACCGTGACCAACAATCTCAAGGGCGCGTCCGACGACGTCGAGAAGGTGATGGCGGGCGTCGATTCGGCCGTGAAGTCGATCACCACCCTGTCGCAGAACGCCACCGGCACCCTGACCAAGGTCGACCGCATCATCTCGGAGGTGAACCCGGAGACGGTCCAGAGCGCGATCGACAATATCCGCATCGCCACCGATACCGCCAAGCGCGTCGCCGCCGATGTCGACAAGGTCACCGCCAAGTTCGGCGCCCGCTCGGATGAGATCGACAAGATGATCGCCGACGGCAGCCAGATGATGGAACGGCTGAATGCCGCCTCCGTCCGCGTCGACGGCGTTCTCGCCAAGGTCGATTCGCTGCTCGGCTCGGACAATGCCGAGGGCCTGATGGCTCAGGCGAGCGAAACCCTGAAGGCGTTCCGCCAGATAGCCGACACGCTGAACGCGCGCATGGGCACGATCACCGACGGTCTGGCGCGGTTCAGCGGGCAGGGGCTGCGCGACGTCGAGGCGCTGGTGCGCGACAGCCGCCGCTCGGTCAGCCGCATCGAGGAAGCCATCACAGACCTCGGGCGAAACCCACAGCGCATCATCACCGGCGGCGAGGGCGAGGTGCGCCAGTATGACGGCCGCGCCCGGCGTTGACATTGCCGCCTTCGGGCCGCAAACAGGCTTGCTGACAATCAGAGCGGGTGGACACCGGGGGGATGTCCGGCGGAGGCGTCACGGGTGAATTTCGGAGTCCGACTGCTGGCTGGCGCGCTTGTCGCGGCTTTCTTGCCCGGGTGCGCCCTGCTCGGCGGCGGGTCGGCTCCGCTCGACACTTATGAACTGACGGCGGCCGATCCCGGCAGCGGCGCGAAACGGCGCGGCGTGCAGATTCTCGTCGCCGAGCCGTCGGCGCTCAAATCGCTCGACAGCGTCAATATCGTCATCAAGCCCACCGCCAACGAAGTGCAGTATCTCAAGGGCGCGCAATGGGCCGACCGCCTGCCCAAGGTCGTGCAGGCGCGGCTGGCGCAGGCCTTTCAGGCGTCGGACCGCGTCGGCGGCGTCGGCAAGCCGGGCGAGGGGCTGGCGATCGACTATCAGGTCATCACGGAAATCCGGAAGTTCGACATCCGCCTCGACGGCAACGACCGGGCCGAGGTGGAACTGTTCGTGCGGGTGCTGAACGACCGCAACGGCACGGTGCGCGCGGCCAAGGAATTCACCGCGCAGGCGGCGGTGTCGGGCAGCGGCAATGCCGCCTATGCAAGCGCGCTCGACGCGGCGTTCCGCGCCGCGTCCGTCGAGATCGTCGACTGGTCGGTCGCGCGGTTCTAGGCTTTCCCGTCAGTGGGCGTAGGCCGTCGCCTTGCTTGCGGGTTGTGCCGGTAACATATCGGCGGCCTCCCGAGAAACTCGACAATCCTGTCCCGGGCGCGCCGTGCTTCGGGCATATCGATCAGCGGCCAGACATGGACCATGCCCGCCTCGACAACGATCTCGACATCCGCGCCGGCTTGCCTTGCCAGATCGGCAAAACGCACGCTGTCGGGCGTCAGCATGTCGAGCGATCCCGCGAGGATCAGCGTCTTCGGCAGGACGGCCAGCGCGCCCTTGATCGGGCTGATGCGCCAGTCGGCGCGGTCGATATGGGGTGCATAATGGCGGATCGCCTCCAGCCCGCCCGGGATGCCGAGCCACGGATCGCGCCGTTCCGCCTCGATCACCTCCGGGTTTTCCAGCGTCATGTCGAGGCCGGGCGAGATCAGCACATGGCTGCCGGGCGCGGGAAGACCTGCTTCGGCCGCCATCATGGTCAACACCACGGCCATGTTGCCGCCAGCCGAATCCCCCACGAATGCGATCCTTTCGGCCGGCGTCTCGGCGAGCACCGATCGATAGGTCTCCAGCGCCATATCGAACATGGTCTCGAAACGATGTTCCGGCGCCAGCGGATAAATCGGCACCGTGACACGCGCGCCGAGACGCTCCGCCAGTTCGGCGATCAGCCGCCAATGATAGGGCGTGATCTCGAAGACATAGGCGCCGCCGTGGAAATAGATGAGGCGAAGGGACGTCTTTAGTTCGGGCGGTTCGACCTCATAGACCCGATGTCCCGCGACCTCCCGCCTCGTGATATCGACACGGCGGGCGACCGCGAGAGGCGGGCGATGGGTCTCGGTGGTCCGCGCGCGGGCGATCCACGAATTCATGTTCTCTGCTGAGCGGAAGGCCTTTTTGCGGGTGTGGCGCAGCACGAGGGCGACGGCGCGGGATTTCAGACTCTGCATGCCGTGAAAACTCACGAAAGAGGTACGGGTTCCTCTCCCGGCTAACGATCGGTCAGCAGGCGGCGGCAGTCAATTCACGATCGAAAACAGCGCGTTGCAACAGGCGAGGGGCCGCTTCAGGCGCCCAGATAGTCCATGATCTGACGCCGTGCGACAAAGGCCTCGGGCATGTCGATCAGCGGCCAGACATGGATCATGCCGTCGCCGACAATCATCTTTGCATCGACGCCTGCCTTCTTCGCCTTGTCGACGAAGATGCGCGTGTCGGGATGCAGCATATCGCGCGTGCCGGTGAAGACCAGGAAGGGCGGCAGCGAAGCAAGGTCCCCATGCATCGGGCTGATCCGCCAGTCGGCGAAGTCGAGATCAGCCGCATAGAGCCGCACCGATTCCCGCCCGCCGTCGATATCGAGCCACGGATCGCGTCTGGCGTATTCCCGTGTCTCGGGATTGGCCATCGTCATGTCGATGCCGGGCGAGATGAGCACAAGGCGCTTCGGTTTCGGCCAGCCCTGCTCGGCAGCCATCAGAGACAGGACGAGCGCCATGTTGCCGCCGGCGGAATCGCCCATGACGGTGACCGCGCCTGACTCCCGCACCACATCGCGATAGATTTCCGTCATCGCGCCGTAGATGCGGTGGAAATCATTCTCCGGCGCGAGAGGGTAGATCGGCACCGTGACATGCGCCGAAAGCTGCTCGCACAGTTGAGCGACCATGTTCCAGTGGAACGGCGTCATTTCGAAACAGTACGCTCCGCCGTGCAGATAGAGGATGCGCTGGTTCACCGCGCCCGACTTCGGTTTCGCTTCGTAGACCGGGCAGCTGGCGATGCCGCGTTCGGTGATCGCAACGCGCTCTTCGATCTTCGCGCCGGGGCGATAATCCTCTTGCCTGCGCATCTTCGCGATGCGCGCATGCAGGCCGGCGGCCGACATGAACGCCTTCTTTCGCGTATGTCTCAGCACGAAAGAAATGAAGTGCGACTTGAAACTCGCCATATGTCAGCCCCGTCCGCGCCGCCCCTCGCGTCCGCGGCGGCGACCGCCGCCTTCGCCGTCGGAATCGGCCACCACCTTACGCTCGGGCAGCTTGACCTGTTCAGCCAGTTTCGGGAAGGGGTCGACCTTGTTCGGCAGCGCCATCGCGTCGATGAAGAGCTGCTGGAAATTCGGCTCCAGCGCGGTCTCGATCTTCTCGATACGCGCCACTTCCTTCTCGATCTCGCGTCGGTGGTTTCGATTGAGCAGCGCCATCAAGGCGCCCGTTCCGGCCGCGTTTCCGACCGCCTTCACCTCGTCCAGCGCACAGTCGGGGATCAGCCCCAGCACCATCGCGTATTTGGGATCGATGAAGGAGCCGAAGGCGCCTGCGAAGCGGATCGTGTCGACCTGGGTCACGCCCTGCTTTTCCATCAGAAGCTTCACGCCGGCATAGAGCGCGGCCTTGGCGAGCTGGATGGCGCGGATGTCGTTCTGCGTGACGGTGATGCGGGGTTCTCCCTCGCGGCCCTCGCGCAGCAGATAGGAGAAGGTGCGGCCGTTCTGGATGATGCGCGGGCTCCGCGCGGCGAGCGCGCCGTCAACGACGCCGTCCTCCGAGATGATGCCGGACAGGTACATCTCGGCCACCACGTCGATGATGGCCGAGCCGCAGATGCCGGTGACGCCGGTCTTCCAGCTCTCGTCCTCGAAACCCTCTTCGTCAGACCATTTGTCGACGCCGATGACGCGGTAGCGCGGTTCGAGCGTGACGGGATCGATGCGCACGCGTTCGATCGCGCCCGGCGCGGCGCGCTGGCCGGACGAAATCTCCGCGCCCTCGAAGGCCGGTCCGGTCGGCGAGGAGGCCGCGACGACGCGTTTGCGATTGCCCAGGACGATCTCGGCATTCGTGCCGACGTCGACCAGCAGCATCATGCGGTCCTGCCGGTAGGGGCCTTCCGAAAGCGTCGCCCCGGCGGCGTCGGCGCCGACATGGCCGGCGATGCAGGGCAGCATGTAGATGCGCGCGCCGCGCGACACCTGGATGTCGATCTCATGCGCCCAGACCTGCAGCGCGCCCGATACGGCGAGCGCGAATGGCGCCTGGCCGAGTTCGGTCGGATCGATGCCGAGGAACAGGTGGTGCATGATCGGATTGGCGACGAAGACGAGGTCGAGGATGTCGCGGCGGTCGACCGCCGCCTCCTCGCAGACCTTGCCGATCAGCCCGTTGACCGCCTCGCGCACGGCAAGCGTCATCGCCTCGCGGCCATCCGGATTCATCATCACGTAGGAGACGCGGCTCATCAGGTCCTCGCCGAACCTGATCTGCGGGTTCGGCGTGCCGGATGACGCGATAACGCGCCCCGACAGCAGCGAGACCAGATGCATCGCGATCGTCGTCGAGCCGATGTCGCAGGCGATGCCATAGGCTTCGTTCTTCAGGCCCGGATAGAGCGCCACGATATGCGGCCGCGAGGAATCCATGTCCTTGTGGATCGCAGCGGTGATGCCCCATTTGCCCTCCGAAACCGGCGGCTGGTCGGGCAGCTCGGTGCGCAGGATTTTTTGCACCTGCGGGATCAGGTGCTGGGCGACGAGCAAATCCTTCCAGCCCCATTCGGCGGCGAGGGCGACCTTGATGCGGTCGAGGTCGCCGAGCGGTTTGTGCATGTCGGGCTGCTCGACCTCGACGTAACACATCTGCACCGCCGCGTTGCGCTCGATCACCCGGTCCGTCGCGGCCTTGCGCACCACCTGCGCGTTGACGACCGTATCCTGCGGCACGTCGATAACGAGGTCGCCCAGAATTTGCGCCGAGCAGGAGAGGCGGCGCTGCTCGGGCAGGCCGCGCACGCGGTCATAGCGCTCTTCCTTGGGGCCACGCGGCGAGATGTGGTCGTTGGACGAGACGATCTTGTGCTTGGCGAAATTGCCTTCCTGCACCTCGATCTGGCAGCGGCCGCAGGTCGCCCGCCCGCCGCAGACGCTCTCGACATAGACGCCGAGCGACCGCGCGGCATCGAGCACCGGCGTGCCGACCGGAAAGCGCCCGCGCTTGCCGGACGGCATGAACAGGACGAGAGGGTCGGTGGAATTCACCGGTGCGTTCATTTCAACATGCTCGGATCGGCACTATCCCGCAGCCCGGCGCGCCTCGCGGCCGCCGCGGCGACGGCCGCCGCCATCACCGCCCGCGCCCGGAGCTGTCACCGCCACCGGCGGCGGGGCGGCGTGTTCGCCAGGCTTGAAGTCCTTGTAGGTCTTGATCCAGGTCATGCAGTCCTTGTCGGTGCCGGCGAGCACGTTCGCGCCGCGCACCGCTTCCATTTCCTGCGGCCGGCAGGGGTTCATGATCGCGCTCGTCATGCCCGCGCCGATGACCATCGGGATGAAGGCGGCGTTGATGCCGTGGCGGTGCGGCAGGCCGAACGAGATGTTCGACAGGCCGCAGGTCGTGTTGACCTTCAACTCGTTGCGCAGACGGTAGAGCAGCGCGAACACCTGACGGCCGGCGTCGCCCAGCGCGCCGATCGGCATGACCAGCGGGTCGACCACCACGTCTTCCGGCTTGATGCCGTGGTCCATGGCTCGCTCGACGATCTTCTTCGCCACCGCGAAGCGCACGTCAGGGTCCATCGAAATGCCGGTCTCGTCGTTGGAGATGGCGACCACCGGCACATTGTATTTCTTGACCAGCGGCAGAATGGCCTCCAGCTTCTCCTCCTCGCCCGTCACCGAGTTGACCAGCGGTCGGCCTTTGGCGACCTTGAGGCCCGCCTCGATGGCCGCCGTGACGGAACTGTCGATCGACAGCGGCAGGTCGACCAGCCCCTGAACGATCTCCAGCGTCTGCACCAAAAGGCCCGGCTCGGTGGCGTTCGGGTCGACAGCGGTGACGCCGGCATTGACGTCCAGCATGGTCGCGCCGGCCTGCGCCTGCTCGATCGCGTCCTTGATGACGGTCTCGAAATTGCCTGCCTGCATCTCCGCCGCCAGCTTCTTGCGGCCGGTTGGGTTGATGCGCTCGCCGATCACGCAGAAGGGCTGGTCGAAACCGATGACGATTTCGCGGGTCGCCGAGGCGACGATCGTGCGGGTCATGCTGTTCTCCTCAGGGATATAAAGACTTCTTTATATCGTTATTTCGGTTATATCGGTTATGGTGTCGCAATCAAGTCAGTGCGTGACGCCTTCGACGATCTTTTGCGGGTTCTGGTTCGGGTCGTCGCGCCGCAGATGATCGAACCGGTCGGCGATCATCTGTTCGTCGCGCGCGGCCTCGCGTTTCCACGGCTGGCGGCCCTTCAGCACGCCCGATTCGCTGACGATCTCCGCGACATATTCCTCCAGCCGGTAGGCCATGACGTGAACGCCGGAGACGCCCTGTATCTCCTTCACCTCGTTGATGATGTCGATGCAGATCTTCTTGCCTTCGGCCTTCTGGTCCTGCGCACCCTCCAGCCGCTTGATGATCGAGTCGGGAATATGCACGCCTGGCACGTTCGAGCGCATCCACTTGGCCGTCTTGGCCGAGGGCAGGGGGCCGACGCCGCAGAGGATGAACACTTTTTCGGTGAAGCCGAGATCGCGGGCCTTCTGCATGAAGGTTTTGAACATCGGCACGTCGAAGCAATACTGGCTTTGAACGAACTGCGCGCCGGCGGCGATCTTCTTGCCGAGATGGATCGGCCGGAAATCATGCGGCGGCGCAAACGGATTGATGGCCGCGCCGAGGAACAGTTGCGGCGGGGTCGTCAGCTTCCGGCCTGACAGGAACTTGCCGTTGTCGCGCATGATGCGGATCGTCTCGAGCAGCGACATGGAATCGAGGTCGAAGACCGGCTTCGCGCCGGGCTGGTCGCCTGCCTGCACGCCGTCGCCGGTCAGGCAGAGAATGTTGGCGACGCCCATCGCCGAGGCGCCCAGCACGTCGCCCTGGATGGCGATGCGGTTCTTGTCGCGGCAGGCGATCTGCATGATCGGCGCGTAGCCCATGCGCGTCAGCAGCGCGCAGATGCCGACCGACGACATGTGGCAGTTGGCGCCCGACGCATCGACGGCGTTGATGCCGTCGACCCAGCCGTCGAAAATCTTCGCCCGGTTGTAGACGTCTTCCGGATCGGCGCTGTCCGGCGGATTCAGCTCCGTCGTCACCGCGAATTCGCCGCGGCGCAGCACGCGCTCCAGGCGGCCGCGCGAGGAATGGCCGGGCAGGGGCTCCAGCGGCAGATGCGGGCCTTCCGGGTTCTCGTCGCGCTGGATGAAGCGGGCGTCTCTCGTGGTCATGCCGCCGCTCCCGCCTTGTCCTTGTCCTTCGCCGCGGCCGCCTGCGCGGTCACGCGCAGCCACGCCGAAGTCTCCCGCAGAGACTGGTCGACCGGTTTCTGAACGGCGAGGATCGCGTCGCCCTTGACCATGTTGCGCGAGCCTTCCCAGGCCTTCACCCAGACGCAGGGCATGTCGGGCTCGACCTCGCAATTGCCGTTGGCGCGCACGCCGCCGCACGGGCCGTTGCGCAATTGCTTCGGGCAGTTCATCGGACAGGACATGCCGGTCGAGGAGAGGATGCACTGGCCGCACATGCGGCAGTCGAACATCAGGCCCTTCACCCGCTTCTCGACGAACTTCACCGGCGCTTCGACACGGGCGTAGCCCAGTCCTTTCCAAAGCGGATGAAGAAGCAGGAACATATCGGCGAACCTGGCGTAGAACCATTCGAGCGCGCGCGAATGGCGGATCGACCAGAGCCTGATCGAATAGGAGCGCTGCACGCGACGCTGCGGCGACACGTCGGCCGGCTTGTAGTCCGACTTCGGCGCCGTCTTCTTGACGATGGTCGCCTGCGTGACGCCGCTCGAAGCGGACGGCGGCACGATTTCGGGACCGCTGCCCGCCGGGCCTTTCGCGGTCGTCGTCTCGGTTTTCGTGTCAGCCATCGTCCTTGCCGCCTGCCTTGGCGAGCGCGACCAGCCGCTCGCGTGGGTAGCTGTTCTCTAGTTCGGCAGCCGCCTTGTCGGCCTCCGCCTCCAGATCGTCGGAAACCGGCACCGGATCGGCCTTGCGCCATTCGGCCAGATAGTCGTCGGTCCCGCCCGCGCCTGAACGCATCGCGGCCATGTCGATCGCCTCCTCGAAACGCACGGACAGTTCGCGCTTGGCGTTCTGCCGGCCCTTCTTGACGATGACCTGACGGGGGATGTCGCGCCAGTAGACGATGATGAGATCGGCCATGAGCCTGTTCCTGAACTCGTGTTGGAAGGATTGCCGGAGCGCCCGGCGGCCTGCTTGTTGTGCGACGACGCGGGCGCATTCAAAAGCGACGCCGCAATTCGGTCGTGAACTCATAAGTCTGATCGAAATGTTGTGTCGACATCAAGCCGCTTTCCATTCCCGTCGGACTTATGAGTTCACGACCAGGACAAGCGGCCGGCGCATACTTATCCACAGGCCGGCATGACTGGCTGTCGCAATCGGACTCTAGAGGAATATCCGCGCGGCTCAGTCCCCCTCTCGATCCCCGCCGCGCGTCCCGCATGACACTGCGCCGCGCCGCCTGCGGCGAGCTTCGGGCGTGGTCCTGGACCACGCCCGTTTTTCATTGCTTGGGGTTGATCGCTAGAACCACATCCCGGCGTGCGACCAGACGTAGCCGATCAGAGCGCCGGCGGAGCCGATGACCGCTCCGATCACGGCCAGCGCCGCGACGCCGACGGCGGAGCCGACACAGAGCAGGATGCCGTCACGCTCTGTCAGCGCGAAGGCGAGAAGGGCCGTCGAGAAGGCGGGCAGCCAGTTGCCGAGCGGGATCGGCAGGGTGACGACGATACCGAGCAGCAGCGCCATCACGCCGACCACGCGCTCGCCCTGTTTCGGCCAGAACGGCCAGTAGCGTGGCCGGATATATTTCTCGACCCAGGTCAGCCAGGGATTGATCTTGCTGTTGGCGATGCGGAACTGCTCGGGCGTCAGCGAGATGTCGAGCACGCGCTTGGGCAGCCACACCGTCGGATTGCCCCAGATCATCTGCGCCGAGATGATCAGGAGCGGCAGGCCGAGAATGGCCGAGGAGGGCGGCGGCAGGGGCAAGAGATTCAGCAGGGCGAAGAACAACAGAAGCGTCGAAAAGCTGCGGTCGCCCAGCACCGACCTGATCTGCGCGATGGTGATCGGCCCGTCGGCCTCCTCGGCCAGCTTGCCAAGCACGGCCGACAGGCGCTGCGGCGTTGGCCGCCGCGGTGTGCCCGCCAGCGTCTGGTCTAACGTTTCATCCATGCCCTGTCTCATCCGGCTCCACGCAAAATCATGCCGGCAGCCACCATCACATGTAGTGTGACCGATGAGCGGTTAAACCTTAATGACAAACGCTTTTGTGCGACGGTCACCGCGCGAACTCGAGAATGTCGAGCCTGGATTCGTAGCGCGGAGCGGGAAACTCGATCCGGAAACTGTTCTGCCCGGTGCGGAACGCATAGCCTGCCTGGTCCGTATCCGGTCCGGAGCCATATTTCGGGAAGGGATCGGCGTTGACGGCGAACGAGCCGAGATAGGTCAGGCGCTTGTCGCCATCGTCGAAGAAGCGGCCCTTCGTCTTCTGCGAACCGGTGAGCTTTTGCAGCATCCAGCCCGAGCCGTCATCGGTGATCCGGCATTTGAACCAGCCATAGACCACCAGTTGTGCGAGGCCACCGGCCTTGATCGTGCGGCAGCGCCACTCACCCGTCATGTCGAAGCCCTGCCAGCTCATCGGCTGGGCGGATACGACCTGATCGAGAACCGCCGTCTGGTCGTCGGCTGTCCGGTCGTGCGCCTCCTTCAACGCCTCCTCTCGCGTCTTGTCGTAGTTCTGCAGCCGCTCATTGTCGGCGCCCGTGATCAGGTTGACGATCTCGCCGGTCGCAGATGACGGGCCAGATGCAGCCAAAACCATGGCAGCCGAAAGGACGAGTGATCTCAAGGTCATGCAGCGATCCAAGCGGGAAAATCGGACGCTTTGATGATCAGGCCGCCTGCGCAGCCCGCTCAAGCGCCGGAACCAGATCGCCATAGCCGGTAAAACGGTATTCGTAGTCAAGGCCCAGATAGTCCGCAGCCCATTTCGCCTTGGCCTGCAGCGCGGGATCGTCGGTCTGCGCCAGGTAGACGATCTTGGTGTAGTTGCCGAAGACCATGTCGCGCAGCTCCGGATGCTTGTCCAGCTTGAGCGGCTCGATGACAAAGGCCTCGAACTGGCGGGCGATCAGGTCTGTCAGGTAGAATGCGGAAAATTCGTCCTCGGCGATCGCCGTGAAGGCGTCGTTGCCGCTGTAGAAGGCATAGCAGTGCGGCCCTTCGATCCGCTCTATGCCTTCCTCGGCGCAGATCTTGTCGATCTGCCCCTGCGTTCCGCATTCGGCGTAGCCGATGAAGATGCGTTGGTAGCCGGCAGCACGGGCCTCGGCGATCGCCTCGCGCATCGCCGGCGCGATCTTCTGCGGATAGACGTGCCAGATGGCGGGCAGGCAGACCAGGTCGACATGGTTGAACCGGTTCGCGCGGCAGACTGCCAGGACCTCGCGCGCGATCGCACCGCAGGCGATGACGCGCAGCCGGTCGGCGACCGGGACGCTCTTGGCCCCCGCCTTCTCGAACTGCTTGAACGTTACGTCGTCCATCAAAGCTCTCGCCTGGCGTCCCGGCTGCTGCCCGATTGCAGCCGGTTGACGTTAGGTCAACTCAGGATCAGACTGCCCCGTGGATCTGGGGCTGAAACAATGAGAGCGATCCTGCTTTCCATTTTTGTGGTGTTCACCGCGGGCCTGACCTCGGTGTCCGTATCCGGTTGCGCTTCGAAACCTGGCGCCGGCATTGATGGCGGTGGCGGCGGAAGCGACTGACCACCGCTCGCCGGTCTACGCGCCGGCGCGCTGGTTGTGTTTGCGCTTGACGAAGTCCTTGGCCGTCTCGACGGCCACCGCCGCGTCACGGCAATAGGCGTCGGCGCCGACCGCCTTGCCGAATTCCTCGTTGAGCGGCGCGCCGCCGACGAGCACGATGTAGTCGTCGCGGATGCCCTTTTCCTTCATCGTGTCGATGACGACCTTCATGTAGGGCATGGTCGTGGTCAGCAGCGCCGACATGCCGAGGATGTCGGGCTGGTGCTCCTCGATCGCCGCCAGATACTTCTCGACCGGATTGTTGATGCCGAGGTCGATCACGTCGAAGCCGGCGCCTTCCATCATCATGCCGACGAGGTTCTTGCCGATGTCGTGGATGTCGCCCTTGACGGTGCCGATGACCAGCTTGCCCTGCTTCGGCGCGCCGGTCGCCGCCAGCAGCGGCCGCAGGATCGACATGCCCGCCTTCATCGCATTGGCCGACAGCAGAACCTCCGGCACGAACAGGATGCCGTCGCGGAAATCCTCGCCGACGATGCGCATGCCTTCGACCAGCGCCTCGGTCAGCACCTTGTAGGGCATCCAGCCGCGCTCGAGCAGGATGTTCGTGCCTTCCTCGATCTCTTCCTTCAGGCCGTCATAAAGATCGTCATGCATCTGCTGCACGAGTTCGTCGTCGGAAAGCTCGGAAAGAATGATCTCGTCGTCGGACATGTCTGGCTCCCTAACGGCGCAGCGACGCATTTGCCGCATGCATTCTTAGTGTGCGGCGCAATCCGCTCATAGCCGATTTGCGACGCGCTGCAAAATGAAAGCGACTGAATTTCAGCGTCTTGCCGTGTCGATTTTGCGACATGGGCTGCCGTTGGGGGGACTGTTCATCAAGGCCCCATGGCTACGATCCGGCCAATGCGCTATGGCGCTGAGGCACTACCTTGAGGAATCCGATCATGTCCGAGCCAGCGGCAATGGAACAGGAAGCAGGCGCAACCCGCCGCGGGCGCGGCGACAGGGCAGGCGGCGGCGCCGCGGCGCGCCGGGCGGCGCGTTCCGGCGGCGGTCCCGGCCAGCAGCTCACCTATATCAAGCGCGAAATTCCGCTCTACGAGGTGCTGAACGAGGAAGGGCTGGCGATCATCGAGGCCAATGCGGACACCGTGCTCGAAGAGACCGGCATCATTTTCCGCGATGACCCCGAGGCGCTCGAACTGTGGAAGAACGCCGGCGCCGACGTGCGCGGCGAGCGCGTGCATTTCCCCAAGGGCCTGCCGCGCTCGATCCTGAAGACCGCGCCGAAGCAATATATCCAGCACGCCCGCAACCCGGAGCGATCGGTCCAGATCGGCGGCAACGCCACCGTCTTCGCGCCGGTCTACGGCCCGCCCTTCGTGCGTGACCTCGACGGCAACCGCCGCTACGCGACGATCGAGGATTTCCGCAACTTCGTGAAGCTCGCCTACATGGCCCCGTCCATCCACCATTCGGGCGGCACGGTGTGCGAGCCGGTCGACGTGCCGGTCAACAAGCGCCACCTCGACATGATCTATTCGCACATCAAATATTCCGACAAACCCTTCATGGGGTCGGTGACCGCGCCCGAGCGTGCGCAGGACACCGTCGACATGTGCAAAATCCTGTTCGGCCAGGACTTCCTTGAGACCAACACGGTGCTGACCTCGCTCATCAACGCCAATTCGCCGATGGTGTTCGACGACACCATGCTCGGCGCGTTGAAGGTCTACGCCCGCAACAACCAGGCCTGCATCGTCACGCCGTTCATCCTCGCCGGTGCCATGAGCCCGGTCACCGTCGCCGGCACGCTGACACAGGTGCTTGCGGAAGTGCTGGCCGGCGCGGCGGTGACGCAGCTCGTGCGGCCGGGCGCGCCCGTTCTGTTCGGCACCTTCGCCTCGTCCATCTCCATGCAGTCGGGTGCGCCGACCTTCGGCACGCCGGAGCCGTCGCTCGTCTCCTATGGCGCGGCGCAGCTCGCGCGACGTCTCGGCTTGCCGTTCCGCACCGGCGGGTCGCTCTGCGCCTCGAAGATCCCCGACGCGCAGGCGGCCTATGAGAGCGCCAACACGCTGAATTCGACGATTCTGGCCGGCACGAACTTCGTCCTGCATTCGGCCGGCTGGCTCGAAGGCGGCCTCGCCTCCTGCTACGAGAAGTTCATGATGGATATCGATCAGCTCGGCATGCAGCAGAAGTTCGCGCAGGGCGTGGACCTGTCCGAGAACGGCCAGGCGATGGACGCGATCCGGCAGGTTGGTCCCGGCAGCCATTTCCTCGGTTGCGACCACACGCAGGCGAATTTCCAGACCGCGTTCTACCGCTCCTCGATCGCCGACAACAATTCCTACGAGCAGTGGCAGGCGGAAGGCGAGAAGCCGGCGCATGTGCGCGCCAACGAGCTGGCGCGGCGCTGGCTCGAAACCTACGAGGCGCCGGCGCTCGATCCGTCGATCGACGAGGCGCTGCTGGACTTCATCTCGCGCAAGAAGGACTCGATGCCCGACGCCTTCACGTGAAAGGAGCCCGAGACAGGCCGGGCTAAAGTGGCCGACATCATCCACAAGGAAGTCTGGCGAAGCGCCTTTCGCGATTCGACGGACACGGGCGGCTCGTCTGGTGGCTAACCGGCCATTTCGGCCGTAAACAGATCAAGCAGCTCCCGCGCATCGTCCGGCGTGACGGCGCGCGGGTCATAATGCAGCGACACATGTATCCGGCCGGCATAGGTCAGCACGCCGATCGCAATGCTCGTCATCGGACGCAGTGGCGGCAGGAGTTCCGCTGATTCGACCACCAGGCCGCCGGCTTCGATCCGTCCGTCTTCCCCGGCCAGCAGGCTCCGCGCGAAAGGCCGCAGCAGGTTGCTGAGGACGATGGTGGAGAAGCAGTGCGTCGGCGCGCAGATCTCGACGAGACCGTTGTCGCGCCGACCCGCCAGCGCGACCGCGCGGCAGAAGGTGGCCGCCATAGCCTGCTTCTTCGACAGCCGGGTCTGTTGCGAGATGCCGTTGAGCAGCGCGGCCCGATCTTGCAGTTCCGTCCGCTGGCGCTCGATGAAGCCGATGCCGACCATGTTGGCCACCGGCATGGCCCGCCATTCCTCGGTTCGCAGGTCGACGGGCATCGCGAGACGGATTTTGGCCGGCGTGGGCCGGTCGGCCAGCTTCCTGTGCAAAGCGAGGAACAGGCTTTTCAGCAGGAGGTCGTTGATCGTGGCGCCTTTGGCTTTGGCGCGCCGCCGCAGCGCCGCAAGATCGTCGGCTTCGAGGATCGCCACCGCCGATGCCGGAAAGATGTGATCGCCCGCCGCGCCGTCTTCTGAATTGACCGGCATCAGCGGCTCCGCCGGGGTGGCCAGCGTCTTGAGCGCCGCCGCGATGCTCGCGAACGGCCGGTTCTTGGTCAGCTTCTCCGCGAACGCAACCTCCTCGCGCCGGTCGAGCAGGGCGGGGTCCAACTCGCGCCAGCGGCGATCGGGTGATCCCATCGTCAGACCGTCATAGGCGGCGAAAACGTCTTCCATGAACTGCGCCGCACCGACCGCGTCGCAGACGGCATGATGTGCCTGAAGGAGCAGGGTCGTCCGGCCGTTTTCGCCGCCATGCAGGAAAAAGCGAAGGCCGACCTCGGTCGCCACGTCGAGAAACGGGTCTTTTCCCGGATAGGCCGGAAAGCCCTCGTCCTGTTCCGAGACGGCGATATGGATATTCAGGTGAGGTGCGGGCAGCCACGACAGTTGGTCGGTCGGCTCCTCCGCCTTGCCGGCGATCACCGACCGCGTTAGCGGATTGCGCGCCTGCGCTTCGGCGACCGCCATCCTGAACCGGGCGAGATCGACCGCGCCCGAAACGGCAAACCGCAGGAAAAACGTCATCGGCGTCGACGGGCGGTCGTCGGCGAACATGTAGTGTTCGAAAGGCGCCACCCTTTCCGAGACTCTCTCTCCCACTACAACCTCGTATTTCTATCCGATGCTGCACACCCCTAGCGGCGGTGGCAGCGCTATTCAACTCGTTTGAGGGGCCGACCGCGAGGGAAGGCGCACTGACACGGCGCGGGATATGCGATAGCTTCCCGATATCCCTCCATTGACCTTGTCGAGATGATCATGGCCGGCCGCAAACTGACAATCGCCACCACGGACGGCACGTGTGACGCGACGTTCTTCGCGCCGCCGCGGCCGTCAGGAAATGGCGCCGCGGTCATCATCTACATGGACGCGTTCGGCCCGCGGCCCGCGATGGACATGATGGCGGGACGCATCGCCGACATGGGATACGCCGCGCTCGTGCCGGACCTGTTCTACCGGTTCGGCGCCTACGGGCCGTTCGATGCGAAGACGGCGTTTTCCAACCCCGACACGGGCGCCCGGATTCGGCAGATGATCGGCGAGACGACGCAGGCGATGACCGTCTCCGATACCGCTGCATTCCTCGACGCGCTGGCGAAGGAGGGTTTTGGCGGCAAGGCCGGCGCCGCCGGCTATTGCATGGGCGGGGCGCGGGCCATCAACGCGGCGGCGTATCACCCGGACCGCATCGTCGCGGCTGCGAGCTTGCATGGCGGCAATCTTGCCGGCGATTCACCGGACAGCCCGGCTGCCAATGCGGCCAGGCTGAAACATGCCCGGGTCTATGTCGGCGTTGCCGGCGTGGATAAAAGCTTTCCGCCCGAACAGTCCGCCAGGCTGGCGCAGTCGTTCCGCGAGGCCGAGATCGACCATGCCGTGGAGAACTATGTCGGCTGCGCCCATGGCTGGGCGGTCCCGGATCACAGCGTCTACGACCCGGCGGGCGCCGAGCGTCATTGGAAACGGCTCGAAACGCTGTTTGCCGAGACCTTGCTGGCCTGACGGTGGCGGCGGTGGATGATCTGATCGGCGACGTTGAGCGTGAACTTGCGTCCCGCGGCCTGATCCTGCGTGGCGGATTCGCCTTCGAACAGGACGAAGACGCGCCTGCCGGCCCTGCGGGCGCGCCGGCCCTTGCCGCGCTGCTGGTCGGCCAGCGCGGGGCCGAGCCCTGGCCGCATTTCCAGCAATGGCTTCAGCGGCAGTCCGGCACCGTGGCCAATCCGCTCGACACATGGTCGCGCGAGATCATTGCCTCGGTTGCTCGCCGCTTTGGCGCGCGCGCCGTCTCGCCGTCCGACAAACCATATCTGCCGTTCCAGCAATGGGCGATGCGCGCGGAAGGGCTGCGGCCGTCGCCGCTCGGCATCCTTATGCATCCGGACTACGGGCTGTGGCACGCCTATCGCGGCGCGCTGCTGTTCGATACCCAGGATGCCGCCGCCGCGATTGCCGGGATGAATCAACACGCTCACATCCCGATTCATCTTTGCGACCGATGTGACGGAAAACCTTGCCTGAAATCCTGTCCGGTCGACGCCTATGACGGCCGCGGTTTCAACTATGCGGACTGTCTCTCCCATGTCCGCTCGGAGCAGGGCCGACCCTGCCGCGACGACGGGTGCCTCGATCGAAACGCCTGCCCCTACGGGCTCGAATGGCGCTATCCGGCTGACGTTCAGCGGTTCCACATGGCTGCCTTCGCCAGCTTGTGAACCGCAGCAACTTTCCGGTTGTGACATTCATACGAATGCGGTCTTCTGTCGCAGTGGGCCGTCGGCGGTCGGCGGTCCTATCGGAGAGGGTATCGACATGACCGACGCGACTGCCGGCAAGACCGGCCCCACCGTGGAGCCCAGCCTGCACAGGGTGATGGGGCCGTGGCTCCTGCTGCTCTTCATCGTCGGCGACATTCTGGGCACCGGCATCTACGCGCTGACCGGGCAGGTCGCCAAGCAGGTCGGCGGCGTGGTCTGGCTGCCCTTCCTCGTCGCCTTCGTCGTCGCGGTCATCACCGCCTTCAGCTATCTCGAACTCGTCACCAAATATCCAAGGGCGGCGGGCGCGGCGCTCTACACGCACAAGGCGTTCGGCATCCATTTCGTCACCTTCATCGTGGCGTTCGCTGTCATGTGCTCGGGCATCACATCCGCGTCGACCGCGTCGCGCGCCTTCTCGGTCAATATGTCGAGCGCGTTCGGATGGGGGCTGGAATCGGGCGGCTGGGGCATCATCTTCCTGGGCCTCGCCTTCATGGCGATCGTCGCGGCGGTCAACTTCCGAGGCGTCGGCGAGAGCGTGAAGGCCAACGTCGTGCTGACCTGCGTCGAGCTGACCGGCCTGCTCATCGTCATCGTCATCGGCCTGTGGGCGATCGGCATGGGGCAGGGGGACGTCTCGCGCATCACCGAGTTCCATATTCCGGAAGGCTCGACGAGCGCGTTCTGGCCGGTCATCGCCGCCACGACGCTGGCCTTCTTCGCCATGGTCGGCTTCGAGGACTCGGTGAACATGGCCGAGGAGACCAAGGACCCGACCCGCACCTTCCCGAAGATCCTGCTCGCCGGCCTGCTCATCACCGGCCTGATCTACGTGCTCGTGTCCATCTCGGCCGTCACGCTGGTCGAGCCGGCGGAATTGGGCGAGGGCGAGGCGCCGCTGCTCAAGGTCGTGCAGGCGGGCGCGCCGAATTTCCCGATCGGCATCTTCGCCTTCATCACCATGTTCGCGGTCGCCAATTCGGCGCTGATCAACATGCTGATGGCGTCGCGCCTGGTCTACGGCATGAGCCGCGAACATGTCCTGCCGACGGTGCTGGGCAAGGTGCATCCGTCGCGGCGCACGCCCTACATCGCGATCATCTTCACGACGCTGCTTGCCTTCGGCCTCATCACCTTCGTCGGCTCGGTGCCGCAGTTGGGCGGCACGACCGCGCTCCTGCTGCTCTGCGTCTTCACGGTGGTCAACGTCGCCGTTCTCATCCTGCGCAAGGACAAGGTGGCGCATGAGCATTTCAAGGCGCCGACCATTCTGCCCGTCGTCGGCGCGGTATGCTGCGCCTTCCTGGTCGGCCCATGGACCGGGCGCGACCCCGAGCAATACACGATCGCCGGCGTGCTGCTGCTGATCGGCGTCGCGCTGTGGGTCGTGACCGTGTTCGTCAATCGCGCGACCGGGCAGAAGCCGCTCGATCCGACGATGGAGGATATCGGCGGCGGCAGCGCGGTGAACTAGGGATCAATATCCGCCGACGATCGGCAGGATCTCGCCTGTGATGTAGCTCGACATCTGCGGCGAGGCGAGAAACACATAGGCCGGCGCGATCTCCTCGGGTTGCGCCGGCCGTTTCATTGGCGTCTTCGCGCCGAATTTCGACACGTCCTCCGCTTCCTTCTCGGACGGGTTCAGCGGCGTCCACACCGGCCCCGGCGCGACGCAGTTCACCCGGATGCCCTTGCCGATCAGATTGCCGGACAGGGCGCGCGTGAAGGCGTGGATGCCGCCCTTCGTCATGGAATAGTCGACCAGCTCCTTCGAACCGTCGATGCCGGTCACCGAACCCGTGTTGATGATCGCCGAGCCAGGCTTCATATGCGGCACCGCCGCCTGAGCCATGTGGAAATAGCCGTAGAGATTGGTCTTCAGCGTCGTGTCGAAATGTTCCTCCGTCAGGTCCTCGAAATCGGCCGAATGAATCTGGAAGGCGGCGTTGTTCACCAGGATGTCGAGCCCGCCCAGTTCCTTCACAGTCCTGGCCACCGCCTTGTCGCAGAATTTTCGGTCGGACACGTCGCCGGATAGCAGGATCGCCTTGTGCCCCTCCGCCTCCACGGCGGCCTTGGTCGTCTCGGCATCGGCCTTCTCCGTCAGATAGGCGATCGCCACGTCCGCGCCTTCGCGTGCGAACAGAACGGCCACAGCCCGGCCGATCCCGGAATCACCGCCCGTGATCAGCGCCACCTTGCCCTTCAGCTTGTCCGATCCCTTGTAGAACGGCGCGTCATACATCGGCGCCGGCTCGATCGCGTGCTCCATGCCGGGCTTCGGATGGTGCTGTTTTGGAAAGGGTGGCACGGGATAGCGCCGCGCGCCGGCCTGCATAGGCTTCGGTTTGCGCTCGCCCTTGCGCGCGTCGTCCCGGTCGACCTTGCGCTGGATCGTCCGCTGCCTGCCGGCTTCGGTCCTGGCCTTTGGCGTCGCCATCTCGAATCTCCTCTTTCTGTTCAGTGGCAACGCACGGGTGGGAAAAAGGTTTGTGACAATTTCTTCCGCCGGCCCAAGGAATGGCCTAGTCCTGTCGTCCAAGGAGTGATGGTGGCGCTTGCGGCCGATGATGCCGGCTTGCCGGACGAGACACTTGCAGCGCGCGCGCAGGCGGGCGACCGGCACGCTTTTGCCGAACTGGTGGAGCGCCACTACGACTTCATGTTCCGCGTGGCGTGGAAATGGTGCGGGCGCAAGACGGATGCGGAAGACATCGCGCAGGACGCCAGCATACGGCTCGGCCAGGCGATCCGTTCCTTCAAGGGGCAGGGCGCGTTCACCACCTGGCTCTATACGCTGGTGCTGAATGCCGCCCGCGACCACTTCCGCAAGTCCGGCCGCGAAGCGCGCAAGACCGAAGCCTTCGGCGTCCATGCCATGACGATGGGCGAAGCGGAGGAGGAGCCGGACGGCCAGGCCGACGAATTATGGGCAGCCGTGCGCCTGCTGCCCGACAAGCAACGCGAGGCCGTGCTGCTGGTCTATGGCGAAGGTCTCGGCCACGCGGCGGCGGCGGACATCATGGGATGCGCGGAGGCGACCGTCTCCTGGCACATCCACGAAGCGAAGAAGCGGCTGAAGGTGCTGATGCGCCAGCAGGCCGAGGACGACTGAGATGGTTGACGACAGCGACCTTGCCCGGCTCGGGCGAACGACAGCACCGAAACCCTCGCGGGCCGCGCGTGAACGCGCGCTCGGCGCGGCGATGGATGCGTTCGACGGAAAAATAGCACCGGTCCCCCAAGGACGGGCGGCGACCGAACGTCTCAGCACCAAAGCACTGTCGCTTTGGAGGTCGCTCATGTCACGCAAATCTCTCGCCGCTCCCGCCATCGCCAGCCTGATGGCGCTGCCGATCGCGGGCTATGCTGTTTTCACCATGATGGAAACGTCGCCGCTGGTCTTGCAGCGCGACACCGGCGTCACGCAGGCGGAAAGGCCAGCGCCGAAGCCTGCCTTGCCGGAGAAACTGAAAACCGAGGGCGAGACCGCGTTCGCTCCGGCGGAACAGCAGGCCGACGCCGATCTGCGCCAGGAGTCCGCCCCGCTGCCGGCTCCGGCAGCCCCGGTTGGACGGTCCAAGCTTCTTCTCGAGCCAAAGGGGAACGCTGGCGCTGCCCCCGCCAATCGCTCCATGCAACCCAGCATGGCCGAGCAGCGTGTCGCCGTCCCCGGTTTCGCCCCGCCTACCGATCAGGTCGCGCAGCCGGAACCGAACACCGAGCGCCTCACCGAGTTCAACACGAACCCGGTGAAGTCCGCGCTCGAAACGCCGGTCTCGACCTTCTCGATCGACGTCGACACCGCCTCCTATGCCTTCGTGCGCCGCTCACTGAAGGAAGGCATGCTGCCGCAGGCCGACACGGTGCGCGTCGAGGAGATGGTCAATTACTTCCCCTATGCCTGGAAGGGGCCGGACAGCGCCGCCACGCCGTTCAACGCCGATGTCAGCATGATGCCGACGCCGTGGAACGCCAACACGAAACTGATGCACATCGCCATCAAGGGCTACGAGGTGCCGCAAGCGGCCAGGCCGAAGGCGAACCTCGTCTTCCTGATCGACGTGTCCGGCTCTATGGAATCGCCCGACAAGCTGCCGCTGCTGAAATCGTCCTTCCGCCTGCTCGTCAACCAGATGAGCGCCGACGACACGATCTCCATCGTCACCTATGCGGGCGACGCCGGCACGGTGCTTGAGCCGACCAAGGCGTCGGAAAAGGCGAAAATCCTCGCGGCAATCGACAATCTCCAGCCCGGCGGCTCGACCGCCGGCGAGGCCGGCATCCGCGAGGCTTACCGGCTGGCCGAACAGTCCTTCGTCAAGGGCGGCGTCAACCGCGTGATGCTGGCGACCGACGGCGACTTCAATGTCGGCCAGACCGATGACGACGACCTCAAGCGCCTGATCGAGCAGAAGCGCCAAACCGGCGTGTTCCTGTCGGTGCTCGGCTTCGGGCGGGGCAATCTGAACGACCGGATGATGCAGGAGATCGCCCAGAACGGGAACGGCCAGGCCGCCTATATCGACACGCTGGCCGAGGCCGAGAAGGCGCTGGTGCAGGAGGCCGGCTCGACCCTCTTCCCGATCGCCAAGGACGTGAAGATCCAGGTCGAGTTCAATCCGGAGAAGATCGCCGAATACCGCCTGATCGGCTACGAGACCCGCGCGCTCAACCGCGAGGATTTCAACGATGACAAAAAGGATGCGGGCGAGATCGGCTCCGGCCATTCGGTGACCGCGATCTACGAGGTCACGCCCAAGGGCAGCCCGGCACAGCAGATCGACGATCTGCGCTACGGCCAGGCGAAGACCGACAATGCAGCCGGCATCGCCAATGCCGACGAATACGCCTTCGTGAAGATCCGCTACAAGCTGCCGGAAGAAGACGTGTCCAAGCTCATCACCGCGCCGGTCACCTCGGCGAACGAGATCGCCTCCTTCGCCGGGGCGAGCGAGGACCAGCGCTTCTCCGTCGCGGTCGCGGCCTTCGGCCAGAAGCTGCGCGGCACCAGCCAGGTGTCCGGCATGAGCTACGATGCCGTCGCCGACATCGCGTCGGCCGCGCGCGGCGCGGACCCGTTCGGCTATCGCGGCGAGTTCCTGTCGCTGGTGCGGCTTGCCGCCGGGCTCGACGCGGGCAACCGGTAGTCCGAACCAAACCAAAATCATATCGGGAGCGCGGAGCGATCCGCGCTCCTTTCCTTTTTTGCAAATAAACAAACCGCCCGCGTTGCTTGCTTTGATCCCCCGTCCCGGTGCGCACGAAGTCGTGATCGCCGAAATGACGAAGCGGCCAAAGCTTTTGCCGCGCCGCATCGTCTCATGGACGTATTGCCCCACCGGGCCGGAGGCGGATCGCCTCCCTTGCGACGGATGCCTGCCTCGGCGTTCGCCGCATGCGGTGCGCGGCAATGGGCTGGGCCGCATCCCTCCTGGTCTTTCGGGGACGGTCCGCCTTGGGCGGGTGAGGCAGGCCGGCAGGGCAAGTCCTTGCCGGCCTCTTTTTTCGCCTTGACAAAAGATATATCGTTAATCAGATATATCGCATAAACGATATATCTGAAAGGAGCCATCCCATGTATGGTCACAAACACAAATTCGGTTGCGGCGGCTGGTCGATGACCGGGCGGCATGGCGGTCATGGGCCGCGCGGCTTTGGACGGGGTCCGTTTGGCGGCGGTCCGTTCGGACGCGGGCGCGGCGGGCCGTTCGGTGGCGGCGGGCGACGCATGTTCGATCCCGGCGCGCTGCGCCTGGTCGTGCTCGGCCTGATCGCAGAGGAGCCGCGCCACGGCTACGACATCATCAAGGCGCTGGAGGCGAAATTCCAGGGCGCCTACAGCCCGAGCCCCGGCGCGATCTACCCGATGCTGCAGATGCTGGAGGAAGCAGACCTCGTCGCCTCGCAGGCCGAGGGCAACAAGCGGCTCTATTCGATCACGGAGCAGGGCAGGGCATTCCTCGCCGAACACCAGGCCGACCTCGACCGGATCAACGAGCAGCTTTCGGAAGCCTCACAATCGGCGTCGGGCGCGGCGCTCGGCGAAGCCGCGCGCGATCTCGTGCGCGCCATCTATATGCGCCTGCGTGAAGGCTCGCTCACGCCCGAGCAGGCCAAGAAGGCGCTCGACATCGTCAAGCGCGCGACCGACGATCTCGGCAAGATCTGATTTGTCCGTCCGCCCATCTCGGCTCCCGCCGGGGTTGGCGGATCGATCCCGCCGGTGGTAGCAAGGCGGCATCCGCCCAATCGAGCCGCCCTTCATGTCCGCGCCCATCGTCCTGATCCGCCATGATGACGCGCCGACCGACGACCGCGTGCAGGCGCATCTCGAGCGCGCCGGCTACGACATCGTCACGCGCCGGCCCTATCGTGGCGAGGCGATCGATATCGATCACCTCGGAGGCGCGGTCGTCTTCGGCGGCCTCTACAACGCCTATGGCGTCGACGAGCATCCCTTCCTCCGCGACGAATATCGGCTGATCGCCCGCGCGCTCGACGCCGGCGTGCCGCTGCTCGGCATCTGCCAGGGCGCACAGATGATCGCATGGCATCTCGGCGCGGAGGTCGGGCCGCCGCCCGACAATGTGCATGAGTTCGGCTGTTACGAGCTCGTCCCGACGGTCGAGGCGGGCGATTTCCTGCCGGCGCCCATCCATGTCGTCCAGTCGCACTGGCATGGCTTCGGCCTGCCAGCCGGGGCGACGCGGTTGGCGTCCAGCGCGCTCTACCCGAACCAGGCCTTTTCGATCGGCGACAGGGTCTTTGGCCTGCAATTCCATGCCGAGGTCACGCCCGCCGGCTTCCGGCGCATGCAGGAGCGGGGCGACTGGCGCTACGGCCTGCCGGGCGCGCAGTCGCGCGACGAGCAGAGCCGGCTGCTGGCCTTGCACGACACCGCGCAGGCGGCATGGTTCAACGGGTTCCTGGCGAAGCTTTTTCCACCGCTCGCCTGAGCTTAGCCTCTGCGCCGCCGGCGGCCTTCGCCGCCGCCGTCGCCCGCGCCGCTCTGCGAGGCGAGCTTGTTGCGCATAGGGCCGATGCGCTCGACGATCGTCTCCACCGTCGGCCGCGCGCCGGCGGTCTTGTGGCCGTCCAGCGCCTTGCGCATCGCCGCCAGGTGCTCGAAGGACGTGCCGCAGCAGCCGCCGATGATCTTCGCGCCGCCGTCGACCGCCAGGCGCACATAGTCGCTCATCAGTTCCGGCGTGCCGGTGTAGTGGATCACCGAGCCGCGGAATTCCGGAATACCGCAATTGCCCTTCACGATCACTGTCGCTTCCGGCCTCGCCTCGGTCATGTCGAGCAGCGAGGCGAGGATGTCGGACGCGCCGACGCCGCAATTGGCGCCGACCGCGACCGGAGCCTGCGCCAGCCCGTCCACGACGCCGTGGATGTCCTTCGGGTGCAAGCCCATCATCGTGCGGCCGGCCGTGTCGAACGAACCCGTATAGGTGTAGGGCATCCCGACCTTGATCGCCGCTTCCGCCGCCGCCTTGATTTCGTCCGGCGCGCTCATCGTCTCGATCCAGGCGACATCCGCGCCCCCGGCCTTCAGACCCTCCATCTGCTCGGCGAAAGCCTCCACCGCCGCGTCGTAGGTCAGCGCGCCGAGCGGCTCCAGAAGTTCGCCCGTCGGGCCGACGGAGCCCGCGACGATAACCTTGCGGCCTGCCTTGTCGGCGACGGCCCGCGCCACCTCCGCGGCCTTCTTGTTCAGCGAGAAGACGCGGTCCTGCGCGTGGTGCAGCTTCAGCCGGTGGCGCGTCCCGCCGAAGGAATTGGTGAGGATGATGTCGGCCCCGGCATCGACGAAATTCTGGTGCAGCGCCGTGATCGTCTCGGGATTGGTCTCCAGCAGGATTTCCGGCGCCTCGCCGGCCGGCAGGCCCATGGCGAAGAGATTGGTCCCGGTCGCGCCGTCGGCGAGCAGCACGCCCTTTTCGGCGAGAAGGGCGTCGATCGGATTGGTCATGATTGGACTTTCAATTCCGGAGAATGAATAACGATATAAAGAAGTCCTTATGTCTGGTCAATGACGGTGCTCAGGCGATCCCGCCGGCCAGCCTGCGCGCATGCGCCGCCGCCTCGTGCGCGTTCACCTCGGCCGCGCGGATCAGATTGTCGAAATGCCGCGTCAGCGTGTGGATCGCGGTCGGGGCATGCAGCACCAGATACATGTCGCCGACATAGATCGCCGCGCGCAGCGAGCCGAAGATCGTGTAGGGCACGGAATAGCGCTGCCGCCCGTCATAGAGGAACAGCCGGAAGGTCGGGTAGAGGTCGTCCAGCAGCGTGGCCATGTGCAGCAGCTGCGCGCGCCGGTCGCTTGCGGGGAAATCCGCCCAGACGCCCAGCCCCTGCGCGAAGATCGCCAGCGTATGGCGCGGCATGCAGGCCTCCATGTCGGTTTCCGGCCTGCGGTTGTAATCGATGCGGTCGCGCGCCTCGCTGGCCTGGCTCTCGGCGTCCCGGTGCGAGATGTTCGCCTCGTAATCGACCAGCGCATCCGTGCGCATCAGGTCCGGAATGCCCGCCGGCACGTAGCGCACCTTCATGCCCGCTGCTTCCGCATACCAGCGCGCCATGAAACTCTCGCCATAGCCGGAGATGCCTTCCTCGATCTCCATCATGTCGCGGATTTCGCCGGTCAGCGCCTCGTCCTGTGAGAGGCCGAGCAGCCAGTCCAGCGAGACCTTGTGCTCGCCGGCGATGGTCATCAGCGTTTCGGCGCGGGGCAGGCGGGTCGTGGCGCCCGACAGCATCTGCGACAGGGCCGAACGGTCGATGCCGATCGAGGCCGCGAAAGCCGACTGGTTCATCTGCGACCGCTGCTGGAGAATCTTCAGCCGATCGCGAAACAGGGCCGATACGTCTCGCTTGTCCATGTCGTGTCACCGCAAGTTTGGTGACTTTGTATAACATTCGGGAATTTAGATGCGCAATGTCATCGGATTCTGCGCATTGTCGCGTAGGCCCGGCGCAAGCCTCCTGACACAATGCTGTCAGGAACAGGGGAATCGGACATCTTGGGCGCATCGGCAGACCAGATCGGAAGGCAAGGCCGCAGGGCCGGTCGCGGGCTCAGGATCGAATGGCCGACCGTGGCGCTCATCGCCGCCTGCTACGGGGCATGGCTTGCGGTCGGCCTCCTTCTCTATCCCGTCGCGCCGGCCGTCGCGCTGATGGTGCTCGGCCTCGTGCTCGCGCTGCAATCCTCGCTGATGCACGAGGCCTCGCACGGCCACCCGACGCGCAGCGGGCGGATCAACGAGCTGCTGGTCGGCCTGCCGATCGGGCTGGTCTATCCGTTCCGCCGTTTCCGCACGCTGCATCTGCGCCATCACGCCGACGAGCGCCTGACCGATCCGTTCGACGATCCCGAGAGCTACTACAAGGCGTTGTGGCAGCACGAAAAGCTGCCGAAGCCGCTCTGCGCGGTCCTGAAGGTCAACAATACGATGATCGGCCGGATGGCGCTCGGGCCCTGGCTCGGCAGCATCGGTTTCATCGCGGCCGACATCCGCCTGATGCTCGACGGCGACCGCGATGTCCGAAAGGCATGGCTGCTGCATGCGCTGGGCCTCGCGGTCGTGCTGCCCGTCGTGACCTACGCATTCGCCATCCCGTTCTGGCTCTATGTGCTCGTGCCGGTCTGGCTCGGTCAGGCGATCATCGCTGTGCGCACATTCGCCGAGCATCAGTGGTCGGAACGGCCCGACGGGCGCACGATCATCGTCGAGCGCTCGCCGCTGTCGTTCTTCTTCCTCAACAACAACCTGCATCTGGTGCACCACAAGATGCCGACCGTCGCCTGGTATCGGCTGCCGAACCTGTTCCGCGAGCGGCGCGAGGAATGGGTCCGCATGAACGGCGACTATGTGTTTCCCAACTATTTCGCGCTTCTGAAGGCCTTCGCCTTCCGGCCGAAGGAGCCGGTGGTGCACCCGGCGCTGCGGCGGCAGGAAGAAGCCGGCCGGGCGTTCAGGCCGAAACAGCGCAGCCGCGCCGTCGGCGGGCTGGGCGCCGCGGTGCCCGCAAAGCCGCAGAAAGAGTGACGCGCTCCTGCGCGGCCTGCGCTTGTGTTAATGGCTGAGCCATGAGCGCCCTCATCGCTGCCCTTCCGATGTACGACTGGCCCGAGCGGCGCGACGAGGTCAACGCCGAGTGGGCCGCGATCCGCGACCGGTTGCTGAGCGAGGGGATCGACGCGCCGGAGGGCCTGACGCGCGATTTCGACGATCTGCATGAGTTGTGGCGACGGCCGAACCTGCTGTTCGCGCAGACGTGCTGGGGGCCGATGGAACTCGGATTGGCCGGGCATGTGCAAGTGATCGGGCAGCCGAGCTATGACGGCATCGAGGGCGGGGAGGGGCCTTATTACTCCAGTGCCATCGTGATGCGGCGGGATTTACCCCCACCCCTTACCCCTCCCCTCAAGGGGGAGGGGGATTCTGCAATGTCGGCGCCCCCTTCCCCCTTGAGGGGAGGGGTAAGGGGTGGGGGTATTCCCGAACCGGGCATGGCGCACTTGCCGCTCGACCTCCTTCGCGGCCAACGCCTCGCCTATAACGGCCCTGATTCCATGTCCGGCATCATCGGCCTGACGCGCGATCTCGAAGCCATCGGGGAAAATCTCGCTCTCTTCTCGGAGCGCATCGTTTCGGGCGGCCACCGCTTGTCTGTAAGGGCCGTGGCCGAGGGCAGGGCGGACGTGGCCGCGATCGACTGCCTGAGCTGGGCGCTCGCGCAGCGCTACGAGTCGGCCGCGAAAGACCTGCGCATCGTCGGCTGGACGGCGAAACGCAAGGGCCTGCCGTTCATTACGGCGAAGACGACGCCGGCGCCTGTGCTTGCAGCGCTCCGTGCGGCGGTCACGTGAAGCGCCCCTTCCTTCTCCCCGTTTACGGGGAGAAGGTGCCCGAAGGGCGGATGAGGGGCTGAGCTAATCTTTGAAGGTTCAAACCGTTGATTGGCGAAATCGGCAGCGATGGCGTCGTCCACTTTTCATATGTTTCAGATGATGCGCCTTAGGCTGAGAGCGAGCCCACATTGAAAGGCCGCTGCCGCCCCTCATCCGTCACTTCGTGACACCTTCTCCCCGTAAACGGGGAGAAGGAAGGGGCGCGCAATCGCCTCAAAAGAGGACAAATTCCACCCCTAAGAAAGATTCTTCCCAGCAATTCCAATTACTTATCGATTTCCAAATCCCCAATCTATCAACAACCCCTCCAACCCACCTGACAATACGCCGTCCCGATCAGCGGGGCGGAGCGAAGTGGAATGGACGACACCGACCAGATCGACATCGTACCGAAGCGCATTTTGGCGCTGATCCTGTCGCTGGCGACGATCGCCGAACTGGGCGCGAACCGTTCGCTGCCGGTGCGCATCATCCTGTATTGGCTGCTGCGGCGCGCGGAACTCGCCGTGCAGTCGCTGTTCTTCCCGCCGCTGGACGATCCCGACATGCCAAGGCTGTGGGAAGGGATTGTGCAGCACGAGCTCGATGAGGCGACCGCTTCTGCCGGCCTGATCCGCATCGCGGGCAGTCTGCGCGCCATGGCGGCGATCCTCGGCGCGATGGCGCGGGCCTGCCCGGACGATCCTCCGGCGTTCGCAAGGGAACCTGGCTTCATCGCCCGTTTGCGCGACGCCGCAGCCGCGCTGCATCATGTCCTGAGCGATACGGCCCTGAACGCCGGCATCCGGCCCGCTCGCCTTAACGACACGTCCTGACCGAAGCCACGCAGACCCTCCCCGGACGATCGATCCGCCCGAAAAGCCTCGGACGGAACGCCTCCGCGCGTACGGTGCTTTGCTAACTGTGCCGTCATCCTCGGCAAGCCGAGGATGAGGCGGCCAATCCTATCCGCGCATCTTCTCGCCGGCTGGATCGAAGGGCGGCTCGATATTGATCCGAGCCTTGCGGCGGTGGCCCAAAATCTCGATCTCGAACAGGCCGGCGCTTTCGTCGTCGGCCAGTTCCGCCGGCACATAGCCCTGCGCCATCGACTTGCCGACATAGTGGGCGTAGCCGCCCGACGTGACCCAGCCGACCACGGACCACTCGCCGTCATGCAGGCCGCGCACGGCGGAAGCGCCCGTCGCCGCGGAGGAGCCGCGCACTTCCTTGCCCGATTTGTCGAAACGCGGCGCGCCGAAATCGTGCGTCTTTCCGACCGTGCCGAAATCCTTGCCGTTGACCTTCGCCCAGATCGGCTCGTCGCCCATCACGTCGGCGTCTGCCGCGTCGACCACCAGCGAGACACGCCGCAGTTTCGGCCCGTCCTGCTGCTCTTTCGCCGCAGCCTCGCGGCCGACGAAATCGTTCTTCTCCATCTTGATGAACCGGTCCATCGCGCCTTCGAACGGCCCGTAGATCGGCCGCAACTCGCGGAACCAGGTCGGGAAGTTCTTCTCCAGCCGCATCGACAGAAGCGCCCGCATGCCGAAATCGACGATGCCGAACTCCTCGCCCGCTTCCTTGATCGCCCTGTAGACGAGTCGCTGGTAGGCCGGCTGCATCCAGATCTCGTAGCCGAGGTCGCCCGTATAGGTGATGCGGTTGACCAGACACGGCGCGCCGCCGACGGCCATCTCGCGGAAGTCCATGAACCTGAACGCCTTGGACGACACATCGACGTCGACCAGCTTCTGCAGCAGCTTCTGGCTGTTCGGCCCCGCGATCGACAGGCCGACCAGCGTCTGGTCGAAACGGTGGATGCGCACCGATCCATCCTTCGGCAAGTGCTTTTCGAACCAGCGCATGTGGTATTTCTGCGCCGCGCTCGACCCCCAGATCATGAACTTCTCGTCGCCCGTCTTGGCGATCGTGAAGTCGCCGATCAGTCTGCCGAGCTCGTTCAGCATCGGGGTCAGCACGATACGCCCCTTCTTCGGCATCTTGTTGGTCATCAGCCGATTCAGGAAATCTTCCGAACCCGTTCCCGAGACTTCATATTTGGCGAAGTTGGCGATCTCGGTCACGCCGACGCTTTCGCGGGTCTTCCTCACCTCATTGCCGATATGCTCGAAATCGTTGGAGCGGTGGAAGGAGACGATGTCCTTCGGCTCTGTGCCTTTCGGCGCGAACCACAGCGGCGTTTCCAACCCCCAGCTATCGCCCATCACCGCGTTCTGTCCGACCATCGTGTCGTAGAGCGGAGTGGTCTGCGCCGGCCGGGCCGCCGGCAATTCCTCGTTCGGGAAGCGGATCGAGAAGCGCCGCGAATAGTTCTCGCGCACCTTCGCATTGGTGTAGCGTAGGCTCGCCCATTCGCCCCAGCGCGCGACGTCCATGCCCCAGACGTCGAAGCCCGGATCGCCGTTGACCATCCAGTTCGACAGCGCGAGGCCAACGCCGCCGCCCTGGCTGAAGCCGGCCATCACGCCGCAGGCGACCCAGAAATTGGTCAGGCCCTGCACCGGGCCGACCAGCGGGTTGCCGTCGGGCGCGAAGGTGAAGGGGCCGTTGATGACCTGCTTGATGCCGGCGTTGGCAATGCCCGGAAAATGCTTGAAGCCGATTTCCAGCGACGGCGCGATGCGGTCGAGGTCGGGCGCTAGCAACTCATGGCCGAAATCCCACGGCGTGTTCACCGGCGACCATGGCTTGCACGCCTTCTCATAGGTGCCGAGCAGGATGCCGTTGCGCTCCTGGCGCGTGTAGATCTCGCCCTTGAAGTCGAGCACGCCGATCATCTCGCGGCCCGTCTCCTTGTTGAAGGCCTCGACCTCCGGCATCGGCTCGGTCAGCAGATACATGTGCTCCATCGCGAGCACCGGCAGTTCGACGCCGACCATGCGGCCGATCTCGCGGGCCCACAGGCCGCCGCAGTTGACGACATGCTCGCACTTCGCAACGCCCTGCTCGGTGACGACGTTCCAGGTTCCGTCCGGCTCCTGCGTCAATTCCTTCACCGGATTGCGCAGCACGATCTCGGCGCCGAGCTTCTTCGCCGCCTTGGAATAGGCGATCGTCGTGCCCGACGGGTCGAGATGGCCTTCGACCGGGTCCCACATCGCCCCGACAAAATGGCTTTCGTCCATTAGAGGGAACATCGCCTTCGCTTCCGACGGCGTGATCAGTTCGGTGTCCATGCCGAGATAGCGGCCCTTGGCATGGGCGAGGCGCAGGAAGTCCATACGTTCGGGTGAGTCGGCCAGCATGACGCCGCCGGTCAGGTGCAGCGAACAGGACTGACCCGAAACCTCCTCAAGCTCCTTGTAGAGCTGCACCGTGTAGGCCTGAAGTTTCGCGACGTTCGGATCGCCGTTCAGCGTGTGGAAGCCGCCCGCCGCGTGCCAGGACGAGCCGGAAGTCAATTCCGACCGCTCGATCAGGACAATGTCGGTCCAGCCGGCGCGCGCCAGATGATAGAGCACCGAGCAGCCGACGACCCCGCCGCCGATCACAACCGCTTTGTAGTGGGATTTCATGGAGATGAGTCCGTCAGGTCAGAAATTGAATCAAAAATCCGTCGGCGCGCCGCCCTCGGCGATGCGCTTGTCGACGAAGGCGTCGAGTTCCTCGCGGATTGCCGGGTCCATCGGCGGCGCTTCGAAGCTCGCCAGCCGTTCCTTCCAGACACGGTTGGCCTTCTCGACCGCGGTCGGCGAGCCGGCTTCCTGCCAGGTCTCGAAATTGCGCCAGTCAGACAGAACTGGTGCGTAGAAAGCGGTCTTGTACCGGTTCTGCGTGTGCTGCGTGCCGAAGAAATGCCCCCCGGGGCCAACATCGCGGATCGCCTCGACGGCAAGCGCGTCCTCGGACAGATCAAGAGGAGTGAGCATTTCCGACACCATCTGCAGCAGGTCGATGTCCAGGATCATCTTCTCGTAAGACGCCCGCAAGCCGCCCTCCAGCCAGCCGGCCGAATGCAGCACGAAATTGCCGCCGCCCTGCACCGCGCCCCAGAGCGAGAACACGCTTTCATAGGCCGCCTGCGCGTCGACCGCGTTGGCGGCGCAGGTGTTCGAGGTGCGGTAGGGAATGCCGTATCTGCGCGCGAGCTGCCCGCCGAGCATCTGCGCCTTCATATATTCCGGCGTGCCGAAGGCCGGCGCGCCCGACTTCATGTCGACATTGGAGGTGAAGCCGCCATAGCCGACCGGCGCGCCCTTTCTGACCATCTGCGTGAAGGCGATCCCGGCCAGCGCCTCGGCGTTCTGCTGCACCACCGCGCCGGCGACCGTCACCGGCGCCATCGCGCCGGCCAAAGTGAACGGCGTCACGATGACCAATTGCCCGTGCGAGGACATCTGGATGATGCCCTCCATCATCGGGATGTCGAGCTTCAGCGGCGAATTGGTGTTGATGATCGTGTAGCAGACCGGCGTTTCGAGCAGTTGTTCATGCGTCAGCCCATGCGCGATGCGGCCGATCTCGATGCCGTCGAGATTGCGTTCCTTGCCAAGCGAATAGATGTGAAACACCTTGTCGCTCAGCGTCGCGAGATCGCGGATGCATTCGAGGTGGCGGATCGAGGGGTGGATGTCGATCGGCTCGACGGGATAACCGCCGGTGGCCGAGATGACATTGTGCATCTGCGCGAGCTTCACCAGATTGCGGAAATCCTGCTGGTTGCCGGGCCGCCGGCCGCGGTCGAGGTCGGAGCAATTGGGCGCCGACGCGACCTGCGCGAAGACCAGATTGTCGCCGCCGAAGTCGATCGAATGATTTGCATTGCGGGCATGGACCCGGAATTCGGACGGCGCGGACGCGATCGTTTCCAAAATCATCGCAGGGTCGAAGCGCACCCGCTCCGAGCCGGGTCGCACGTCGGCGCCTGCCGCCTTCATGATCGCGCGGGCTTCGTCGTGCAGCACGTCGAGGCCGATTTCGGACAGCACCTTCAGCGAGGCGAGATGGATCGATTCCAACTGGTCCTCGGAGACGATGCGCGTCGGCTCGAACGGACGCTTCAGGCGGCGGAACGGCGGTTGCTCGAACGCCGTCGATGCACCGCCGCGTTTGCCGGCACGGCCACCGCTGCGTGCGCGCGCCGGGGCGCTTTCGGCGATCGTGTCAGACATGGTTTTGCATTCCAAAGGGCAAGGGCATCGCGCTCCATATTCCCCGACCTGCCAAGGCGCGATAGCCAGCGGCGCGACCCCAAGCATGAGGGAAGCGACATGACGCCCGCTCGGCTTGAGGCCTGATCGCCGCCGCCACGCTGGCCGATACGGAACCACGCGCGGCGTGCTAGGCGGCGTGATGACCGAGAATCGGGTTGCAAATGACGTGATGCCCTGGGCGGCGCTGGCCGGCGTGACCGCCAGCGTGGCGGTGTTCGGCATCGCGCAGGGCCTGTCCTATCCCTATTTCACCTTCCTGATGCAGAAGCATGGCCTTTCGGCCGGCGAGATCGGCCTCTCGGCCGCGATGACGCCGCTT